>Ga0208075_1000036_pt1 | contig 79338 bp, 70 predicted proteins | sample HotLakmasection5_FD_184728 | JGI IMG/M metagenome (GOLD analysis project Ga0208075, IMG submission 184728) | Hypersaline microbial mat communities from Hot Lake, Washington, USA - Section #5 (SPAdes) | ecosystem: Environmental > Aquatic > Non-marine Saline and Alkaline > Hypersaline > Microbial... | reverse complement strand
GATGGGACATACGCCTGCGGACCCAGACCATTTCAGATGCCCAACCTAATCACAATTACGCAACTATATCAATAGGCTGATTGAGTTTACACCCTAGTCCTCGGTTCGCGTTGTTGCCAGCTGCGCCTGAAGATCGGTCTGCCAGGGTGCCGGCTGTGGGCGGACGGTGCCACCACCGGCCGCCAGCGGCGCGCCCAGCCGATCGAGCCGCAGCAGGCCGAGGGCGATGCCCGGCGCCACACTGCGGATCTCGCCGGCCTCGCGCTCGCCGGCCATGACGGCAAAGCCGGGCTCGACGACCGCATCGTCCAGCACCAATGGCACCAGCCGACGCTTGACCAGGCCGCGATAATGCGTCCGCGCCGTCAGTTCCTGGCCGACGAAACAACCCTTGTCGAAAGCAACGGCGTTCAGCTGATCCAGGCCGGCCTCCAGCATGATGCTCTTGTCGACCACGAGATCGACGCCACCCAGGGGCACCGCCAGACCGATCCGGTGCGCGGCGAACTCTGCAGGCGCCGCCGTCGCGATACCGTTCTCGCGCACCCAAGCGTCGAGCGCCGCCGCTGGACCGTAGACGCGCACCCCGAGATCGACCAGCCGCGGGTCGACCATGAAAGTGAGGCCGTCGGCGCGGCGCATCGCCCCGGCTGTGGCCGGCAAGCCGCTGACGGCCGTGGCATCGTTGCCGAACACGACGGCGACCGCCGGCGGTGCGGCAACGACTTCGATCGTCACCGCGGCGCGCAGTCGGTAGAGCATCAGCCGGCGCTCGAGGTCGGGCAAGCGCTCGGCCGCTGTCTCCAGCAGCAGTGCGGATTCGCCGCCGCCTTTCGACTCGTCCGTCGGCGTACCCTCTTCGGCCTGCAGTGCCAGACTGACGTGAAAGTCGAACAGATACTTGCCCTGCGGGGTGAGCAGGGCGGTGTAGACCGCACGGTCGTTGGCGAGGCGCTGCAGATCGGCCGTCACCAAACCCTGCAACAGCGACAATGCCTCGGGTCCACCGACCCTGAGCAGGCCACGATCCTGAAAAATGATCGCCTGGGTCATCGCGTTCTCGGCCTTTTGCAACCATGATCGTCGGGTACCGATCAGGGACATGGGGGTGCGCGGCGGCAGCTTGAAGACCCGCGACCTGGCGCGGCCCGGCGTCAGCGGGACGACTGCTCGCGCCGCGATGGACAACGCGGTGCCGGGCGGCGGCCAACGCGAAGGACAACTCCCGTGATGTCGTACGGTCTCATCGGCTCTTGCGCGATCAGCGCTCTGATCGACCGAGAGGCGCGGATCGTCTGGAGCTGCTTGCCATGTGTCGGCCGTGATCGGGTGTTCTGCCGATTGCCGGAGGCGAACGGCGAGCGCCGTTGTTTCGGCATCGAGCTTCAAGATCGGGTGAGCATCGAGCGGGGCTACGTCGCGAACTCGGCCCAGCTCGAGACGAGCATAGCGCCAGAGCAACGGCAGCGATACCGAGATCAGCCACTTCGTCCCGGAGTCGAACTCCACGGCGGGCTGTTCCAGCCGGACACGCTGATTCGGATCCACGGCCGGCCGCTCGACAACGCCGCCGAGCAGCTGCCGGTGATCACCCGGGGCAGCAGCCACATCCGCTTCGTCGACGGCATCGTCGCCCTGCGGCTGACGGCCAAATGGCCGCTGATCGACGTGCTCGACGAGACCTGCTTTCAGTTCGACGAACCGGTCGGTCGCGATCTCGGTGCCGACGAGTGAACGAGGAGCGATCTGGTGGAGACCGTGCGGGCATTCCACGAACGGACGGCCGCCCACTGGCGGTCTCTCTCGGAGCGGCGGCACATCCCGCGCGAGTGGCAGGATAGGGGGATCGGTTCGGCGAGCACGCCGGAGCTCTGCGCCTTCGAGGAGAGCGTGGCGATCATCGCCCAAGCGACCTTGTCGCTGGCCGAGACCGACGGCGCGGGGCGCAATCGGGCCTACCGCTTCTGCCGGCTGAGAGACGCCTTCTTCGTGCTTCGTGGTCCGCGCGCTCGATCGCCTGGGCCACGTCGAGATCATGGCGCGGCATCTTCGCCACCTCTCCGAAGTCCTTTCGAACGCGCCGAGGACTGTCTGCAGCCGGTTTGTGGCATCGGCTTCGAGAAGAAACCGACGAAGCAGACCATCGACAGACTCCCGGACTTTTGCGGCAATCGGGCTGTTGAGCACGACCAGCAAGACGGCCGAGGCCGCGTCATCCAGGCGGCAGCCCGGGCCTTTCTCGACCGGTGGCTCCGCCGGCCGGCACCGCCACCTTCGAGCGGCTCGAGGTGCTGGGCGAGAAGGCCTTCGAATTCCACGACGTGCCCGATGCCGGGCTCTGGTCGTTTCGCACCGAGGCCCGCGTCCGCGTCCGTTACAGCGTCATGTGCTGGGCCGCCTGCGATCGCGTCGGGCGGATCGCCCACCGACCCGGTTCCGCCGAGCGCGAGGCGCATCAGCCGGGGCGCGCCGACAGCATTCGCTCCTTGATCGAAAAGCACGCCTGGAACGGGTCGCTGCGAATCTGTTCGACGAGTTCGGACGGCGACGACATCGAAGCGAGTCTGCCCTTGCTGCACGGGTTCGGCTGGTTCGGGGCCGGCGTTCCCGCTTCGGCGGCACAATCGAGAGCGGTGCCGGAACGGCGCGAAGACGGGGCTTTCGTCTTCCGTCACAAGAGCCCGGGCGATGTTCGACGAGCGCCCGGCCTGCCGCAACCGCCTCGGCTTGCTGTGCGCGCACATCAATCGTACAACCGGGGCGCTCCGGGGCAACTTTCCGCGGATCTGCAGTGACGTCGGGCCGATCGATTGCGCCTTGCGGTCGAACCGGCCCCGGCAGCAGGTCGTCCGAACGAGACGGGCACAGACGCTCGCCGGTCCGGCCGTCGCCGCAGGGCCGCCCCGACAAAAGCGGTCGGGCCCGCGCCCGCTGCGGTGCCGGTTGCCGCAACAACGAGGGAGAGGCAAATCGTGGGACGGCTGGTCGTCGTTTCCAATCGCGTGACACCGGTTACCGGCCGTCAGGCAGCGTCGGCCGGTGGTCTCGCCGTCGGCGTGCTGGCCGCCCTGCGCGATACCGGCGGGCTGTGGTTCGGCTGGAGCGGCGAGGTGACCGAGGCCCCGGCGAGCTCGGGCGCCGGCGAGGACGACTCCCCCCCGACGCCGCGGGTGTTCCGCACCGGCAAGGTCAGCTACGGTCTGATCGATCTCTCGGCGGCCGACTACGAGGGCTTCTACTCCGGTTTCGCCAATCGCACGCTCTGGCCGCTCTTCCACTACCGGCTCGACCTCGCCTCGTTCGAGCACCCTTGGTACGCTACCTATCGCCGGGTCAACCAGTACTTCGCCCGAGCACTCTACCCGCTGTTGAAACCCGACGACATCATCTGGGTGCACGACTACCACTTGATTCCGATGGCGGCGGAGCTGCGGCGGCTCGGCTGCGAGAACCGGATCGGCTTCTTCTTGCACATCCCGTTCCCGGCTCCGGAAATCTATGTCAGCCTGCCCTGGCACCGTCATCTGGCGGCCGATCTCTGCAACTACGACGTGGTCGGCTTTCAGACCGGCACCGACGTGCGCCAGTTCAAGCAGTATATCGAGCTCGAGCTCAACGGCACCATCGACTGGAAGGGACGTGTGCAGGCCCTCGGCCGCGAGCTGCACATCGACTCCTACCCGATCGGCATCGACGTCGACGACGTCGAGGCCATGGCGGTCTCCGCCGAGGCCAAGCGTCAGGCGGCCCGGCTGGCCAACAGCATGGCCAACCGTCAGCTGATCATCGGTGTCGACCGGCTCGACTACAGCAAGGGCATCCTGGAGCGGCTGCGCGGTTTCGAGCACCTGTTGCAGGACTATCCGGCGCTGCGCCGCCAAGTCATCTTCATGCAGATCTCCGCACCGTCGCGCGAGCAGGTCAAGGAGTATCTCGAGTTGCGCGAGCAGGTCGAGTTGCTCTCCGGCCACATCAACGGCGTCTACAGCGAGGCCGACTGGGTGCCGCTGCGCTACATCAATCGCAGCTACACCCGCCGCTCGCTGATGGGCTTCTTTCGCCTCAGCCGCCTCGGCCTGGTCACTCCGCTGCGCGACGGCATGAACCTCGTGGCACTGGAATACGTCGCGGCACAGGACGAGGAGGATCCGGGTGTGCTGGTGCTCTCCCGCTTCGCCGGCTGCGCGCAGCAGATGGACGGGGCTCTCATCGTCAATCCCTACGACGTCAATCACCTCGCCGAGACCATGCAAGCCGGCCTGGCCATGACCCTCGACGAGCGCCAGGACCGCTGGCGGCGGATGATGCAGGCGGTGCACCACAACGACATCATCGCCTGGCGCGACCGCTTCCTCGCCCGGCTGGAAAAGCTGGAGCGCGTCGCTTGAGCGAGGCCGGGACGCCGGCGCGGGCAGCCGGGGTGCAATCCGGATCGGCCGGCCCGGCTCGTCGCACCGCCCGTCGTGCAAGGAGCCGCACGGTGAGGCCGATCGATGGCTGAGCGGATCGTCGCGAGCTACCGTTTCGATCGCCGCAAGACCTGGCCCTTCATGCTCATGCTGCTCGCGATGATCGCGCTCGGACTCGGGCATCTCTGGACGCACGGGCTCGCCGAGGCATGGGGGATTGCGGTCGTCCTCGTCGCACTGCCGGCTGCGGCCTTCGCCATGGTCGGCTGGGAGCTCCGCCTCGAGGCCCCCATTCTGGTGATTACCGAGGACGGCATCCTCGATCGCCGGCGTGGTCCGGACATCCTGCCCTGGTCCGCGATTCAGGAAGCCACGGTCAAGCGCCGAACGTTCAACAAGGGGATTCGCATCGTGCTGACCAACGGCGACCGCCGCGATATCGAGCTCGGGCTCGTCGACGCCGAGCCGACCGAGATCATGCGCCATATCCAAGAACAGGCGAGCCGCTGCGAGCCCGATCAGGCCGCCTGATCGGGCGAACGCGGGAGCGTTTCGGGGCGCAGCTGCACCGACCGTCTTCTCGCGGACGGTTGACCGGTCGGTATGATTTGTGACACTCGTTTTCATACGCCAGTCAGCAACGAAAACGAAGGAGTCGGTCATGGCTGTCCAGTCTCTCGCGCGGGTCGCGGTGGGCCTTGCCGTTTCGGGGTCGGTGATCGCAGACGTCGGACACGCCCTGGCCGAGACGGGCGAACTCACCCTCGTCGCCGACGGCGAAGCGCTCGCGACCGAGGGCTTTCTGCCCCCTGCGCTCACCAAGGACGGCTGGGAGCTGCGCTTCGAGAGTATCCTGGTCACGCTAGCGAACGTCACGGCACATCAGACCGAACCGCCCTACGACGCCGAGAGCGGGAAGCCGATCGAGGCCGTCACCAGCGTGATGCTGGTCGAAGGGCCCATCACCCTCGACCTCGCGGCCACGGGCGGCGGCGTCGAGGTCACCACGGTCGAGGCGCCCGCCGGCTTCTACAACGCGCTCGGCTGGGACCTCGTGCCGGGTGAGGACGGTGCCTCGATGACCCTGATCGGCACCGCCACCCGGGACGGCGAGACGGTGGACTTTCGCCTCGTGACCAGCGATGCCGTCCGCCACCTCTGCGGCGAGTATGTCGGTGACGAACGCAAAGGGATCCTCGAGGCCGGTGGAACCGCCAGCCTCGATGCCACCTTCCACCTCGACCATCTCTTCGGCCGCGCCGACCAGCCGGCGGACGGGGCGATGAACACGGGTGCCCTCGGTTTCGATCCTTTCGCCGCGGGTGGTGAGCACGGTTTCGCCCTGGACGGCCTGCATGTCGGGCATGTCGGCGAGGGGCATTGCCATGTCGAAGCGCCCTGACCGGCTGCCCATCCTGCTGCTCGCCTTGCTGGCCTCGGTGCCGGAGACGGCGCTCGGCCACGCGGCGTTCGTCGAGGCCGACGCGGTCCGGGCGGTGCGGGTCGAAGGCCGCTACGCGACCGGCGAGCCGATGGCCGGTGCGCAGGTGACCGTCTTCGCGCCGGCCGACCCGGCGGAGCCTTGGCGGCAGGGGCAGACCGATGCCGACGGGGTCTTCCTCTTCGTCCCCGACGGCGAACCCGGCCGCTGGGCGGTGCGGCTGCGCCAGGCCGGGCACGGCGGCATGGCCCATCTCGACGTGCCGGCCGATACCGCGGCCCCGCTCGTCCTGGCGACCGGGCGGGCGGCGGCACCCAGCCCGGTGCAGAAAACGGTGATGGCGGCCTGCGTGATCTGGGGCTGCATCGGCACCGCCCTCTATTTCCGTCGCACCAGAGCCGGCTGACATGCATCTGCCCGACGGCCTCGTCGATGGCGGCACGGCGCTCGCCGGTTACGCTGCATGTGCCGTGCTGGTCGGTGTCGGCCTCTGGCAGGTCAATCGACGACCCGATCCGGGAGCACTCGTGCCGCGCGCGGCTCTGCTCGCCGCCGTCTTCTTCGCCGGCTCACTCGTCAGCATCCCCGTCCCACCGGCCACCGTGCATCTCACGCTCGCGGGTTTCGTCGGCGTGCTGCTCGGCTGGCTCGCCGTTCCGGTCATCGTGATCGGTCTCTTTTTCCAGGCGATCCTGTTCGGCCATGGCGGCCTGACCACCCTCGGGCTCAACGCGCTGATCATGGGCCTGCCCGCCCTTCTGGCCTTCGCGATCTGGCGCCTCGCCGGCGGCGACCGGCGCGGTCGGCCGACGGCGATGGCGCTCGCCGGCGGGCTCGGCGCCGCGGGCGTGCTGCTGGCCGTCGCACTCTTCGCCGCCGTCGTGCTTCTCGGGCTTCCCGACGACGTCGATGCGGCGATGGAGCGCCGGGCGGTCGGTATTTTCATCGCAGCGCATCTGCCGGTCGCGGTGATCGAGGGCGTGGTGACGGCGGCCGCGGTGGGCCTTTTGCATCGCGCCGGATCGGGGCTGTTGCGCTATGGCTAGCGCACTCCCGGCCCATGCCCGCCGGCCTGCCACGCGCGGCCTGCCACTCCCCCGGGACGTGCGGCTGCGGCTTCTCGCTGCCCTGGTCCTCGCCTTCTCCATCGCCCTGGTGACGTCCCCGCTGATGGTCCCGGCGATCGCCGGGCTCGCCCTCGTCGTGGCCCGAAGTGCCGGCATGGATGGGACGGCGATACGTCGCGCACTGCGGCTGCCGGGGGTCCTGGTGCTCGTCCTGGTGATCCTGCTGCCGTTCCTCGTGGGCGAGACCGTCGCTTGGCGGTTCGGACCGCTGACGCTGCACAGCGAAGGGCTGGCAGCAGCATTGCTGATTGCCGGACGAGCGCTCGGCATCGTGCTGCTGACGGTGGCGCTGCTCGGCCGCGTGCCGCTCGCCCGCTTGATCGAGGGGTTTCGCGCCCTCGGTCTGCCGCCGCTGATGGCCGATATCGCCTTGATGATGCATCGCTATCTCGCCGAGATCCGGCGCGATCTCGATGCCATGCTGCTCGCCATGCGGCTGCGCGGCCAGCGCTGGCGGCTGCGGCTCGGCCTGTTGCAGGGGCTGGGGTGGACCCTGGCGGTACTGCTGTTGCGCAGCCACGAGCGGGCCGAACGCATCTGGACGGCGATGCGGTTGCGCGGCTATGGCTCGGTGGCCCCGCAGCCGATGCCGCCGCTGCAGCCGGGCGATATCGGCCGGCTGCTGCTGTCGGCCCTGCCCGGGCCGCTACTCCTTGTCGCCGAGAGGCTGCTGTAACCCTGCTCGAGGCCGCTGTACCCCTGCTCGAGGCCGCTGTACCCCTGCTCGAGGCCAAAGGCCTGAAACTGACGCTGGACGGGTTGCGACCGGTGCTCGCCGGCATCGACCTCGACCTGCAACCCGGCGAGCGGGTCGCCCTGGTCGGCCCCAACGGTGCCGGCAAGACCAGCTTGTTGCGGCTGCTCGCCGGGGCGATCGCCCCGGCGGCCGGGACCATCCGCTTCGCAGGCGCACCGCTCACCGCGGGCCGCTTCAATCCCGGCATCGCCCTGGTCTTCCAGGAGGCCGAGGATCAGCTCTTCTGCCCGACCGTGGCAGCCGATGTCGCCTTCGGTCCCCGGGCAATGGGGCTCGCCGGGCCGGACCTCGAGGCCGCCGTGGCGGCCGCCCTCGACCGCCTGGCGATCGGCCATCTCGCCGAGCGCATGGTGCATCAGCTCTCGGGCGGCGAGAAACGCCTCGCATCGCTCGCCGGGGCGCTGGTGATGCGGCCACGCCTGCTGCTGCTCGACGAGCCGAGCGCATCGCTCGATCTGCGCAACCGGCGCCGGCTGATCGGCCATCTGGCGGGCCTGGAGCCGGCGATGCTGATCGCCAGCCACGACCTCGAGCTGGTGCTCGAACTCTGCCCGCGGGTGGTCTTGATCGACGACGGGCGGATCTGTGCGGACGGTCCGGCCGCAGCCATACTCGGCGACGCGTCACTCATGCAGGCCCACGGCCAGGAGGTGCCGGCGTCGCTCGGGGCAGGGCGGCCGAGCGCCGGAGCGCCCTAGACGTCCAGCACGCGGAAATGCGGGTGGGCGTGGGCGGCACCGCCGTGCTCGTGCACCTCGATTTCGGTGCGCACCGGGATCAGCGAGACGTGGCCGTGACGGACCCCGCGCTCGAGAAAGAGGCTGTTGGCATAGGCCTCGACATCGCCGGTCGGGCCGCGCATCACCGCCACCTCGATGCTGCTGTCGTGATCCAACGGCACGGCGAGGGCGGCCACCGTGGCGTCGTGGCGCGCCTGGCGGCCCTGCGGCACGCGCTGGGCGAGATTGCGCCGCGACGGATCGATGACGTAGCTGATCACCCCGATGCAATCGCGCTCGGCCGGCAGGTCGGAACGAAGGGCCAAGCGCAACAGTTCGCGCAGCGCCTCCGACCGGTTGGTGGCGTTCGAGCGCGCCATCAGCCGATCGAGCGCCTCCAGCAAGTCGTCGTCCAAGGTCACGGTGATGCGCTGCATGGCGGCTCTCCCGACAAGGCCGGCGGCTCTGCCGGCTTACCCCCGCGACCTTCGCAAACCCGATCACACTGGGCAAGAAGCACCGCCACGCGTGAGCGATCCGGCGACCCACCCGCAACCGAGAGCCGCATCCGCAGGCGCCGCGGGGGGGCATCCTCCCCGCATCTCTGGCCCTCTACGACGTCTCCAACTGGCGATCCGACCGTGCCGCCGGCTGCCGCAGCCGGAACAGCAGCCGGCGCCAGGGCATCAGGCGGTCGATGAAGAGCTTGCCCTCGAGATGATCGATCTCGTGCTGCAGACAGACCGCCGGCATGCCCTCGAGGTCGCACTCGAAGACCGCACCCGTCCGGTCCTGTGCCCGGACCCGGGCCCGCGTCGCGCGAAAGACGTTGCCGGTGACCCCGGGAACCGAGAGGCAGCTTTCCTCGACGATGCCGATCGCGGCACGCTGCAGCAGTTCGGGATTGATGTAGACCTCGGGCGCGGTTGCGTTGCCCGAATGGTCCATCACCAGCACCCGCTGCAGAGCACCCAGTTGCGGTGCGGAGAGACCGATGCCGCTCGTCGCGTAGAGGGTGTCGAAGAGGTCGTCGACCAGCCGGTCTACCGTAGCGTCGAAGCTCGCGACGGGAGCCGAGCGCTCACGCAGCCGCGGGTCGGGATATTCGAGGATCGGGCGTTCTGCCACGGCGTTCAGCGCACCCGCGCCTCGGCCGGCGTGCCGGTCGAGGCGACGGCCCGGCGGATCAGCGGCATGGCGAGGGTGATGGCCAGGAGTAGGAAGACGATCTCGATCGCATAGACCGTCATGTAACCGTTGGCGGCGCCCGGGATTCCCCAGAGCCCGTCGGTGGCACCACCCAGGAGATTGACGAGGTCACGGATGGCACCGCTCGCGATCATCGCCACCCCGGCGACCGTGGCCTGAACGGAGCCCCAGGCGCCGAGGGCGAGGCCGGCCTGCCCTTTGGGGGCTCGGCTCATGGTCGCGGTCAGTGTGCCGTGCGCGAACAGTGCCCCGCCGAAGCCGATCAGAAAATTGCCGACGAGAAAGATCGTGATCATGCCGACCGGGGCCGCCAGCATGACCAGCAAGAAGGCCGGCACGCCGATCACCGCTCCCATCTGCGCCATGCGATAGGCGTCGCCACCGCGGCCGAGCATCACGGACGCATAGGCGAAGCCACTGAGCCCGCCCGCGGCGAACAGGGCGGTGAGCTTGGTGGTCGAGCTCACGCTGAGACCCAGGATCTCGCCGCCGAAGGGCTCGAGCAGGATGTCGGCCATGGCAAATGCCATGGTGCCGATGCCGATGATGACGAGATGCCGGGTGATTCGGTCACCCTCGCAGAACCGCGCCCAGGCCTCGGCAAAGCTGGGGTCCGTCTCGGCCGGGCGGGCTCCCCGTTGCGGTCGTCTGGTCTCCTGCTTCCAGAGTGCGATGCCGTTGAGGACGAAGGTCGCCAGGGCGGCCCCCTGGATCACCTGCACCAGCCGGCCGGGTGTGAAATCCATCAGCGCCCAGCCGAAGATCAACGCCGTCGCGATCATGCCCAGGAGCAGCATGACGTACATCAGGCCCACGACCTTGGGATGCGATTCGGGCGGTGTGAGATCGGTAGCCAGCGCCAAGCCTGCTGTCTGCACCATGTGCACGCCGGCACCGACCAGGAGAAAGGCGAGGGCGGCCGAGGCGTGACCGAAGATCGCCGGGTACTGGTTGGACTCGCCCATGCCGGCGAGGACGAGCAGGGCGAACGGCATGATAGCGAAGCCGCCGAACTGCCAGAGCGTGCCCTTGTAGACGAAGGGCACCCGGCGCCAGCCGAGCTCACAACGATGGGTGTCGGATTTGAAGCCGATCAGCGCCCGAAAGGGGGCAAAGACGACCGGCAGGGCGATCATGACGGCAACGAGCGAGGCGGCGACGCCGAGCTCGACGATCATGACGCGGTTCAAGGTGCCGAGCAGCAGCACCAGCACCATGCCGCAGGAAACTTGAAAAAGTGAAAGACGAAGTAGCCGAGCGAGCGGCATATCCGGGGTCGCGACATCCGCGAATGGCATGAAGCGCGGGCCGAGCGACTCCCATTTCGCCATCATGGCGCGGCCGACGCGATTCACCGCTTTGTACCTCCTTGCTCACTTGTTCGGCGAGCCACCGTGAGGCGGGGTCGGGATGCGGTGCCCGACCCCTTGGTCAGCCCTCACGGCAAACCGTTAGTTTCAGCCGGCTACGCCGGCGGTAGCGCCGAAAAAGGCGGGGAACCAGTCGGTGTTGTTGAGGATGGCGAAGTGCACGACGAACGAGATCAGTGCCACCGCACCCAGGAAGAGCGGCAACCCCACGGTGGGATTGACGACGCACCAGATTCTACCTTGATTCATCTAAGCCTCCTCAGCCGAGCCACGGCGTGAACGCCGCCGCCAGCAAATGCGCGAGCAAAGAGATCGCGAAGAACACGCGCGCACCGTCGATAACGTGCTTGTGGAGTTCTTCGGACTCCCCGATGGTGAGGCCGGTCGGCCACACGCGGTCCGGATCATCCAAGTCTTTGGCCATGTGGATTTTCCCCCTTAGGAAGTGGAACCACCTTACGACTGCGCGAAACCTCGCGCAGGCAGAGGTGCTCTTCTGTCGTGCTCCTCGGGTAGATTGAAGAACAGCCGGGACCCGTCGGTCACGGCCAACCCTCGACAGCACCGATATCGGAGCATTTCGAGGCGGCTCTTTCGAGTGACGCCGCTACCTCCACATTCGAACGGTAGGCCGATTGGCTTGATCTGTCAACAAAGACTGACAGATTCATGTGACAGTTTTTGTTTACCATCGCCCGGGTGGTAAGTGCGCCACGGCCGCAACGAAACGGCCCGCACGCCGAAACGTGCGGGCCGATCGATCCGGGCGAAAAGCCCGGCAAACGGGTTAAGAACGCGTGGCGGACGCCGGGGCCGGCAAACCGGCCCGGGTCGGTCGTCTACTGCTTGTCGCTCAGCACCTTCAAGCCGAGCCGTGACGACAACGGGGTCGGATCGTCGGAGAGTTCGCTGACCATGAAATGGTCTTTCTCACTCTTGGTCTTCCAGCCGAACTTCTCGGACAACGGCGCGGCGGTGTCCGAGAGGACGCGCCAGCCGACCGCATTCGACAACGGGGTCGGATCGTCCTTCAGCTCGGATACCGTGAAATAGGTCTTCTCGTGCTTCGTCCGCCAGCCGATCCATTCGGAGAACGGTGCTGCCTTTTCGGACAAGACCCGCCAGCCGAACATGCTGGAAAGCGGTGTCGGATCATCGGAAAGCACGCGCCAGCCGAGCCAGTCGGAGAGCGGTGTCGCCGAGATCTTGGCACTCGCCGCCGCAACTTCCTCCTTCGGTATCTCGACCGCCATCGGACCGGCGGCGTCGAGAATCTTGACCGCAACCGCACCCTGACCGAACGGCGGCCGCACACCGACGACGGAGCGTTCGAGCGCCACCTGGTCGGCGACGAAGCTCGCATATTCCTCCATCCCGGCGGCCTTGGCGGCGTCGGCGGGGTCGAGGGTATCGGGTGTCACATGCAGCACGCTGCTCGCGCCGAACCCGGCCTTCTTCAGGTCGCGAACGGCGTCCGCGGCATCCGCATCGGTCTCGTAAACACGTACAAACGTAGCCATGGCTATCCCCTTCTCTGGAAGCACGGAAGGCGCGCCATCCTCCCCTCCCGGAGCCGGCTTTCCCCAAATCAAGCTAGCGCTTCTTGCGCCATTTTGAAAGACCGGCCATGCAACGGTTCAGAAAAACCGGCGTTGCGGCGAGACGTCTCAGGCAAGGCGGCGGCGGTGCCAGGCGATGTGATCGGCGATGAAGCTGGCCATGAAATAGTAGGAATGGTCGTAGTCGGGCTGCCGGCGAAGCTCCAGCGGAATGCCGGCTGCAGCACAGGCTTCGGCCAAGAGCCCGGGCTGGAGCTGCTCGTCGAGAAACACGTCGCCGGTCCCCTGATCGACCAGGATTTCGGCGACCCGCCTGCCGTCCTCGATCAGTGCCGTGGCATCGTACGCCCGCCAGGCATTGCGGTCGGGCCCGAGATAACCCTCCAGCGCCTTCTCGCCCCAGGGGCAGCGCATGGGTGAGCTGATCGGCGCGAAGGCCGAGACCGAGCGGTAGAGCTCGGGGTGCTTCAGGGCCAGGGTCAGCGCCCCGTGACCGCCCATGGAATGGCCGGCGATGCCCTGCCGGCTGGTGTCGATCGGGAAGTGTGCCGCGACCAGCGCCTGCAGTTCACAGCCGACATAGGTCGCCATGCGGTAGTGCGCGGCCCAGGGCTCGACCGTCGCATCGACGTAGAAGCCGGCACCGGAGCCGAAATCGTAGGCGTCGTGCTCGCCCGGCAGGTCGAGGCCGCGGGGGCTCGTGTCGGGGCAGACGACGATCATCCCGGCCGCCGCCGCCGGCCCCTGGAAGCCCGCCTTGGTCGTGGCGTTCTCCCAGGTGCAGGTGAGGCCCGAGAGCCACCAGAGGACCGGGCAGCGCTGCCCGTGCTCGGCGGCGGGCGGCAGGTAGATGGAGAATTCCATCTCGGTGCCGGTGGCGCTGGACTCGTGCGCGTAGACCGCCTGCACCCCGCCGTGACAACGGTGGCCGGCCTTGATCTCGGGCTTTGCCGCCATCAGTAGACGACCACGCCGCGGATCGACTTGCCCGCGTGCATCAAGTCGAAGCCCTTGTTGATGTCGGCGAGCGGCATGGTGTGGGTGATCAGGTCGTCGATGTTGATCTTCTTCTCCATGTACCAGTCGACGATCTTCGGCACGTCCGTTCGGCCCCTGGCGCCACCGAAGGCGGTGCCGCGCCAGACCCGCCCGGTGACCAGCTGGAAGGGACGGGTGCCGATCTCCTGGCCGGCGCCGGCGACGCCGATGATGATGCTCTCGCCCCAGCCCTTGTGGCAGCACTCGAGCGCCTGGCGCATGACGTTCACGTTGCCGATGCACTCGAAGCTGTAGTCGGCGCCACCCTTGGTCAGCTCGACGATATGCGCGACGATGTCCTGATCGCCCAGGTCCTTCGGGTTGACGAAATGCGTCATGCCGAACCTGCGCGCGATCTCTTCCCTGGCCGGGTTGATGTCGACGCCGACGATCATGTCGGCACCCACGAGCCGGGCTCCCTGGATGACGTTGAGGCCGATGCCGCCGAGGCCGAAGACCACGACATTGCTGCCCGGCTCGACCTTGGCCGTGTTGATCACCGCGCCGATCCCGGTGGTCACGCCGCAACCGATGTAACAGATCTTGTCGAAGGGCGCGTCCTCGCGGACCTTGGCGACGGCGATCTCGGGCAGCACCGTGAAATTCGCGAAGGTCGAGCAGCCCATGTAGTGATAGATCACGTCCTTGCCGAGGCGAAAGCGCGAGGTGCCGTCCGGCATCAGCCCCTGGCCCTGCGTCGTGCGGATCGCCTGGCAGAGATTGGTCTTGGGGTTGAGGCAGTACTCGCACTCTCGGCACTCTGGGGTGTAGAGCGGAATCACGTGATCACCGGGTGCGACCGAGGTGACGCCGTCGCCGACTTCGCGGACGATGCCCGCACCCTCGTGGCCGAGGATCGCGGGGAAGATGCCCTCGGGGTCGCCGCCGGAGCGCGTGAACTCGTCGGTATGGCAGATGCCGGACGCCATCACCTCGATCAGCACCTCGCCGGCTTTGGGGCCGTTGAGCTCGACCGTCGTGACCTCGAGCGGCTTGCCCGCCCCGAGCGCTACCGCCGCCTGCACCTGCATTTCCGCTTTCCCCGGTGTCGTCCTCGATCCATCGAACTCGTTCGCTTGTAGCAGACCTCGGCAACCGCGGCGATGGTCAGTCGGCACAGACCACCTGCACCGTGATCGAAGCGCCACCTTCTGAAACCTCGGTGCGCAGCAGCGGTGTTCCGCCCGCGGCGGTCGACGGCGAGATCGGCAGTCGGGCGAGAAACGGCAGCACGACGTCGTTGCGGATGGCGAAGTTGAGATTCTGCGGCAGCGCCCCCGACTGCTGGAAGGCCGTCGCCTCGTCGATCATGTAGGTCGCCACACCGAGCACCCGGCCGGTCTCGTCGATCACCGGGCCGCCCGAATTGCCCGGTTGCAGGGGCGCCGTGAACTGAAAATGACGCGGGTCGCGACCGACACCGCTCTGCCCGCTGACCACCCCGGTGGTGACGTTCAGCGAGCCCGAAAGAAGGTGCAGCATGGGGTAGCCGATGACGACGACGTCGGTGCCGAGCCGCGGCGGCTCGCTCTGGAAAACCGCGTGCGGTCCGTCCTGTACCTCGACCTGCAGAAGTGCCAGATCGTCCTCGGCATCGACGAGCAGCAGCCTCGCCGGCCCGTGATCGATCACCTCGATGGCCGCGCAGCCCTCGACCACATGCGCATTGGTCAAAAGGTGGCCGGCTGCGGAGACGAAGAAGCCGCTGCCCGAGACACCCGTCATCGCGTTGTCGGGCAATGTCGGGTCGATCTCCGACACCAAGAGCACCGCCGGCACCCGGCGACCCGAGATCGAGCCTACCCAGATATTGTACATGCCGGCGGCGGGGGTGCTGAAGGTGATCAGCGGATCGACACCCGTCACGTCGTCGCTGCAGTGCCAGGAGCCGTCCGGCGCGTTGACGACGAGCGTCGTATCGGCCTCGCTCGTCGCAGAGACGAAGAGGCTGTAAGTGCCGGCGCGGTAGACGAGATCGATGTCGGGCGGACCAGCGATAAAGCCCGCGCAGTCTTTGCCGAGGCCGGCCGCCGCGTGATCGCCGCCGGCCTCGAGCGCCATCTGCCAAGGGTCCTCGCGAAAGCCCGCGTCGAGGTGGACGGTGCCATAGCTGGGGCGCAGGGCGTAATCGGGCCCGGCGTCGGCCGGCGGGGCTGTCGAACAGCCGCCGAGGCCCATGAGGAGCGAGCCGACAATCGCGCTCGCTCTGCCCGCCACGGCGCGTCTCGGCCACGTTCGAGTTGCCGTTCGGTCTGCAAGAGCCGATCGATGCCGCATCAGCTTCTCGCCCGTGTCGCCCGTTGTTGTCGCTCGCTCGGCCGGCGAGAAGGCAGCGAAAACCCCGCGGGAAACGATGTCCTCGCGGGGTTTCTTGCGGGCATTGCACCCTTTTCCCGACGATCGCCGGGCTATTTCGATCGGGCAGATGACGTCCGAACGTGATGTCGTCTGTTGCTTGTCGGGCGGTTCGTTCACCGGGATCCCGAGGGGTGGGCGAACCGTGATCCCAATGGCTCACACGATGGGATCGCTAGCGTTGCGTGGGTGGATCTTCCATGCGTGTCTCGCACCCTCCCGTCTTCGTGGTTGCATCGGCTGTTGGTCGGCCGCCGGAGTGTGGCCCTGACTCTCCCGACCTCGAACCGACCTCGCTGTTGATCCGGGTTCACATGACCCGGCTGCGCGTCGATCCGAGATCGACAAATCGAGGAACCGTTCGTCTGGCTGAAAGGCCATCACCAACAAAAGAAGCATACAATAATTTGTCGCAAAACTCAAGTCGTGATTGCTGCGCAGCAGCCGGTTTCGTCACAGGTGCCTCGGCCCGCGCGGACCCGCCGTGCGGCGACGGCGGGCCCGCTGGCACGAGTGGCCGGGCTACTCGGCGAGCCGGGCCCAGCGGAACTGCGGGCTGTCCTGTGCTTCGATCGGCATTTCCAAGGTCTCCTTCATCGCCCAGGTGATGACCTGGTGATGCAGCGGCACGTAGACGATGTCCGATTGGACGATGTCCCAGGCCTCCGCGATCATCGCGTCCCGCTCGTCGAGATCGATCGTGGCCTCGATCTGCGCCGTCAGCTCGTTCACCCGCTCGTTGTCGTAGCCGGTGAAGTTCCAGCTGCCGTCACCCTTGTAGAGGAAGTTGAAGATGTAGTGGCTGTCCAGCGTCGGCACGCCCCAGCCCAGCATGTAGAAGTCGTGCTCGCCGTTCTGCAGCTCTTGGAAATGGATCGAGTTGGGCTGGGCCATCAGGTTCACGGAGATGCCGATCTGCGCCAGCATCGCCACCATCGCCTGGCAGATCGCTTCGTCGTTGATGTAGCGGTCGTTGGGACAGTGCAGCGTGGTCGAGAAGCCGTCGGGGTAGCCGGCGTCGGCCATCAGCGCCTTGGCGGCGTCGACATCGAAGGCGAGGCGGGTATCCAGCTCCTCGCTGTAGCCGTGGACGCCCGGAGGCGCGATGACCCCGGCGGGTGCCGAGAGGTCGCGCATGATCCGTGAACGGATCGCCTCGACGTCGGTTGCCTGATAGATCGCCTGGCGCACCCGGGCGTCCTTGAACGGGTTGCCGTCGGTATAGCGGAGCTCGTCCGAGGCCAAGTCCACGCCGAAGAAGATGCTGCGGATCTGCGGCGTGGAGATGGTCTCGAGGCCGGGCGTGCTCTCGATCCGGGCGAGATCCTGCAAGGGCGGATCGAGCACGAAATCGACCTCGCCGGAGAGTAGCGCCGCGATCCGGGTCGCGGCGTTCTGGATCGGAGTGTAGACGATCTCGTCGATATTGTGCGGGTCCTGCTCGAGGCCCCACCATTCGTCGTTCCTGACCATCACGGTGCGTACATCGGGCTCACGCAGCTCCAGGCGGAACGGCCCGGTGCCGTTGGCGTTCCTGACCGCATAGGTCTCCTCGCCGCCGGCATAGTCCTGCGGCACCTCGACGCCGTTGGCCTCGGCCCAGTCCTTGTCGACCATCGACAGCTCGGTCAGCTGCTGCGGCAGGATCGGATTCGGACCCACCGTATGGATCAGGACGGTATAGTCGTCGACCGCCTCGACCTCGCCCACCGAGGTGATATAGCCCGTGAAGTCCGAGGTCTCGGCCTGCGCCCGCTGAAAGCTGAAGACGACATCCTCGGCGGTGAAGTCGGCGCCGTCGTGGAACACGACGCCTTCTCTGAGCTGGAATTCCCAGGTGGTCGGCTCGACCGGCTCCCAGTCCACGGCGAGGCCGGGCTCCAGCGACTGGTCGGCGCGCCGCAGCACCAGGCTTTCGTAGACCTGCTTGTTCTGGGTGTTGGTCGGCCCGTGGTTCTGGGCGTGCGGGTCGAAGGTCAGGGCGTCACCCTGGCTCGCCCAGCGCAGCGTGTTCTGGGCGGCGGCCGGTGTGACGTTGCCGAACAGCAGCGCCAGCGTCGCCGCGCCCGTGAGCAGAAGTCGTTTGTTCATCGCGATCTCCCTTGGACGTTGTCGCCGGAGCGAGGCCGGCTTGCGGCAAGCTCTGCCGCCTGACTGCAAGCTCCGAGCCCGAGCTGCCGCTGTCAACAGCGCTCGACGCCAGCGCCGGGTGACGCACCCGGGTCGACAGCGCCGGGCCCCACCATCGGCCGCACCGCGACTGCCGCCCCCGCCCGTTGCGGACGCCCGCCCGCGCCGTCCGCCCACCACGCTCCAGCCCTCGCCGCCTGCCCACGTTGGTTGTCGGCTCAACCAATTCGTCATCTTGTCGCGCGCTACCGAGCCCGGCATTGCCGGAGCGCGGCGATCGCTCGTTCGACCGGGCGACGGCGCGAGCCTGCGCTGCGCCGCCCGCCGCCTGGCTGTGCACCAGCACACCACCTTTCGCTGGTGACATCGCAGCCCGCCGTCCGATTGCCGGCGCAACCATTGCGCGGGTGCATCGCGATCGAAGCCGTTGTCTTTCACGATACGGGTCACGATACGGGCGTGGGTTGGTCGACGGGGCGGCGGGTCGCGATCCCTGCCGGACGATCGGCACCATCGATGCACCGCGTCAGCGGGTCGGGAGTCTGGCGACCGCCGTTGGTATCCGCGCTGCTCGTCGACGATCGTTTGCGAAGGCTGGCCGACGCGGCGCTGCCGCGGCTCGATCCTGTTGCGATCGCTGCCGTGCCGGGTCCGTTGCAGTGCACCGACGCCGGGAGTGTTCGCCGCACGGCCGGGCCGATTCTCGCCGCATCGGCTGGCCGATCAGCATTGCTCACCGGGCTCGCTGCGGACCGGGCGCGACCAACGCGGCTCCGGCCTCGGCGAACGGCGGTGGCCGAGCCGATCGGCTGTCTGCCCGGATGGCCCGGTTTCGAGGCGTCTCGACCCGCCATCTCGGCTGGCGACGGCTGCAGGCGCGGCAAGCTTCTGGCCCCGCACCGCTGGCGTGGCTTCGCTCGGCGCACGGCTGCGGCACCAACAGCAAACGTGGGCAACTGCAGCGAGCCGCGTCGGGTGAGGCGGGTCGGCTGTCGGGCGGCGTCGCGAGAGCCGGCTAACCGGATTCGGTGACGGCGGCGCGGTCGCGTTTCTGCAGCTTTTCCCGGGCGGTGAGCGAGAGTTGCAGGTGTAGTTCGTCGAGCTGTTTCTTGCTCACCTGGGCAGGCGCCCCGAGCAGCAGTTCCTGGGCCTGCTGGTTCATCGGAAAGGCGATGACTTCGCGCAGATTCTCGGTCTGCGCGAGCAACATGACGATCCTGTCGAGCCCCGGGGCGATGCCGCCGTGCGGCGGGGCGCCGTAGTGCAGCGCTCGCCACATCCCGCCGAAGCGCTCCTCCAGCACCTGCTTGTCATAGCCGGCGATAGCGAACGCCTTCTCCATGATGTCCGGCCGGTGATTACGGATGGCACCAGAGGAGAGTTCGACCCCGTTGCAGACGATGTCGTACTGATAGGCGAGAATCTCCAGCGGATCCTGCGCCTCAAGCGCCGCCATCCCCCCTTGCGGCATCGAGAACGGGTTGTGCGAGAAGGCGACACTTTTGCTGTCCTCGTCCCACTCGAACATCGGAAAATCCACGATCCAGCAGAACCGGTAGACGTTCTTCTCCAAGAGATCGAGGTCGTGGCCGATCTTGTCGCGTGCCGCTCCGGCGAATTTGTAGAAGGCCCGCGGATCGCCGGCGACGAAAAAGACCGCATCGCCGTCCGCGAGGCCGCACTGCTCGCGGATGGCCGACGTGCGGTCAGCCCCGAGATTCTTCGCCAAAGGCCCCGAGCCCTCGCCATCCTTGAAGAAGATGTAGCCGAGCCCCGGCTGGCCCTCCCCTTGCGCCCAGGCATTCATGCGGTCGCAAAAGGCACGCGACCCGCCGCCCGGCGCCGGGATCGCCCAGACCGCCTGCTCCGGGCCCTTGGCCAGGATTCCGGCGAAGATCTTGAAGCCCGAATCCCGAAAGACCTCGCTCACGTCCCGCATCTCGATCGGGTTCCTGAGGTCCGGCTTGTCGGTGCCGAAGCGCCGGATCGCATCCCGATAGGCGATGTGTGGGAAGGGCAGGGGTGAAACCGCCCATTGCGAGAACTCCTCGAACACCCCGTGCATCACGGGCTCGACGGCGGCGAACACGTCCTCCTGTGTGGCGAACGCCATCTCCAAATCGAGCTGGTAGAACTCGCCGGGCGAGCGATCGGCGCGGGCGTCCTCGTCGCGAAAACAGGGCGCGATCTGGAAGTAGCGGTCGAATCCGGATATCATCAGCAGCTGCTTGTATTGCTGCGGTGCTTGCGGCAGCGCGTAGAACCGGCCCGGATGCAGCCGCGAGGGCACCAGGAAATCGCGGGCTCCTTCGGGCGAGCTGGCGGTCAGGATCGGGGTCTGGATCTCGATGAAGCCCTGCTCCGTCATCCGCCGGCGAATGCTCGCCGTGATCGCCGAGCGCAGCCGGATCTGCCGCTGCATCTTCTCCCGCCTGAGGTCCAAGAAGCGATAGGTGAGGCGGGTCTCCTCGGGATAGTCACGCTCGGCATTGACCTGCAACGGCAGGACGTCGGCAACCGCATCGACCTCCATCTGATCGGCCACGAGCTCGATCTCCCCCGTCGGCAGGTCGGGGTTGACGGTTTCGGCGGTGCGCGCCACCACCTCGCCGGTGACCGTGATCACGCTCTCCAACCGCAGCGCCTCGGCGGCGGCGAAGATCTCGAGCTCGGGCTGAAACACGATCTGCGTGATGCCGGTATGATCCCGCAGGTCGATGAACAGCAACTGGCCGTGATCGCGCTTTCGGTGTACCCATCCCGATAACCGGGCAGTGCTCGCGACGTGGCCTTTGGTCAGCTCGCCGCAGCGATGCGTACGATAACGGTGCATGCCGTCACTCTCGACTGAAAGAAAGGAATTCGGGGCTCGACGCCGCGCGTAAAGGTCACAACGGCGACGAGCCTGTCAAGCCGGGAGGCTTGCGGCAGTTGCCCGCCCGGGCCCCGTCTCGACCATGACATTGATCAGCACGACATCCGACCTCGAAAGGGTCAGCGAACGGCTCCGCCGTGAGCCCTACGTCGCTATCGACACGGAATTCATGCGCGAGCGAACCTACTGGGCGAAACTCTGCCTCGTCCAGCTCGCGGGCGCCGAGGAGGCTGTCGCGGTCGATGCGCTGGCCCCGGGCATCGATCTCGAACCGCTCGTTGCCCTCTTGGCCGACGAGAGCGTGCTCAAGGTCTTTCATGCGTGCCGCCAGGACCTCGAGATCTTCTCCAAGCTGATGAACGGCCGGCTGCCCGCACCGGTGTTCGACACCCAGATCGCGGCGATGGTCTGTGGCTTCGGCGAGGAGGTCGCCTACGAGACCCTGGTCAATCGCCTGGCCAAGGCCAAGCTCGACAAGAGCTCGCGCTTCACCGACTGGGGCCGACGGCCGCTGTCCACCGCACAACTCGCCTATGCGCTCGCCGACGTCACTCACCTCAGGGTGATCTGCGAGAAGTTGCGCAAACGCATCGAGGCCGCGGGCCGGCTCGAATGGGTCGAGGAGGAAACCCGCTACCTGCTCGACCCCGACCTCTACGTCACCCGGCCCGAGGATGCCTGGCAGCGCCTCAAGGTGCGCTCGCGCGAGCCGCGCTTCATCGCGCTGGTCCAGCACCTCGCCGCCTGGCGCGAGCGCAAGGCGCAGGCCCGCGATCTGCCCCGAAACCGCGTCATCCGCGACGATCTGCTGCTGGAACTCGCCGCACAAAGGCCCCGCGACCAGGAAGCCTTGCGCCGGCTCGACCGCCTCAGTCTCGACAAGGAGAGTATGCGCGAGGTGCTCGCCGTCATCGAGAAAGTCTTCGCGATCCCCGAGGCCGAGCTGCCGCAGCTCCCGACGCCGAAGCCGCCGGTCAAGGGCCTCGGCCCGACGGTCGATCTCCTGCGCGTGCTGCTCAAGCAATGTGCCGAGGAGAGCGACGTGGCACAGCGGCTGATCGCGACCAGCGCCGACCTCGAAGCTCTGGCGCAGGACGACCGTGCCGACATCCCGGCCCAGCACGGCTGGCGTCGCGAGCTCTTCGGCGAGCGGGCGCTGGCGCTGAAGGCGGGTCGCATCGCCCTCGCCTTGCAGGACCAGCAGGTAGTGACGCTCGAGCTCGAGGAGGAGGCGTGATCCTCGTCACCGGTGCGGGCGGCTTCATCGGCCGGGCCGTGGTCGAAGCCTTGGGCCCTTCCGCGCGGCCGGTGAGCCATCGTCTGGCCGCTGACCCGACCGTTTACCTGGGCATCCGGGCGGTGGTGCATGCCGGGCGCGACCCGCTTCTCGGCCGACCCGACTATCGCCCGGAGAACGATGCCGAGCTCGCAATCGCCCGCCGCGCCGCCGAGCGCGACCTGGCGTTTCTCGGTCTCGGCACGCGCAAGGTCTATGCGCCGAGCGACCAGCCGCTCGCCGAGGATGCGCCGGTCGGCCCCGTCGACCGCTACGGCGAACAGAAGCTGGCGCTCGAAGAGGCGCTGCTCGCCATCCTCGGTGAGCGGCTGACCCGTTTGCGCCTCGCCAACATCTTCGGCTCCGAACGCGGCCGCAAAAGCTTCATGGGGCTGATGCTCGAGGGTCTGGAGACCACCGACACCATCACCTTCGACATGAGCCCGTTCGTCGCCCGCGACTTCCTCCCGGTCGAGACCACGGCCCGGGCCGTCGCCGCCCTCGCCCAAGCGCCACCCGGCGGCGTCGTCAATATCGGCTCGGGTATCCCGCTTGCGGTCGGTCGCCTGGGCATGGCGCTGATCGAGGGTCGGGGACGCGGTCGCCTGCTGGTCACCGACCCACGCGAGCGCGACGCCTTCACCCTCGACGTGACCCGAATGCGCGCGCTCACAGGCATCGCCACCGATCACGACACGCTGCTCGCCAGCGCCCGAGCGATCGGCCGCCATCTTGCCCAAGCCGAAAGCGAGTGCCCACGTTAGCTGTTGGTCGCAAACGGCGAAATCGGCCGACGAGTCCGGCCGGGTCATTCGATTGCCCTGTGCGGCCTCGTCTGCGGACCGAGCGATGCCGCTGCACTTGCCACCATGGCGGAGCCGGCGGCCGATCGGCTCGCCGGCCGGTCCGATGCGGACTTGAGCCGTGGCCCCACACAATCGCGCGCCGTGCAGCAAGCGCGCGATCCACATGCGTTTCATCCGGGATCGGCAGCAGCGCTTGGCGTGTCGTCGGGCGTCACCGCAACCGCTGCGCCGTAAAGCGCCGCGCAGGGGCCACCAGCCGGTCCTGTGCCGCAACCAGCACCAGCTCCCGCTCGCCGCTCTCCAGCGTCGCCTGGACGAGTGCGAACATCGCACTCGCCGCTGCCTCGAGTGTCAGCTGCGCATTACCCTCGGTCGCCAGCCAGTAGGCCAGCGTCAGGGCAGTGAACGCGTCGCCCGTACCATTGAGCTGGATGTCGAGCTTGGGCGTCCACACGACCCAGGTCCCGCTCGCCGTTTCCGCCAAGATGCCGAGCTCGCCCGCCCGCTCGGCGAGCTCGAGGCTGGTCACCATGACGAGTCTCGGTCCGGTCTCCCGCACCTTTCGGGCAGCGGCCAAGACGTCGGCCAACGTCACGAGCTCGGCCGCCGCCAGATAGGCGAGCTCGAACTGGTTGGGCGTAATGATGTCCGCCCTGGGCACCGCCTCGTGCTTGAAGAAGCCCGGGATCCCCTCGGCTACGAAAAAGCCGCGGCCGAGATCGCCCATCACCGGATCACACACGTAGAGCGCATCCGGCCGGCGGGCGCGGACCAGCGCCGCGGTCTCCAGCACCGCTTCACCGAGATCGGCACTGCCGAGATAACCGGAGAGTACGGCCTTCGTCCGATCGAAGCCGCCCCGCTCCTCGACTCCGGCCAGGACCTCGCGCACCGTCTCGATCGGCATCACCTTGCCGCGCCAGACCCCGTAGCCCGTGTGATTGCTGAACAGCACCGTGTTCACCGGCCAGACCTCGTAGCCGAGCCGCTGCAACGGAAAGACCGCCGCACTGTTGCCCACGTGACCGAACGCCACGTGCGACTGGATCGATATGATACCGTCCTGCATCGCCCCACCCCTGCTCGGCGACGGCTGTGCAGCCGTCGCCGGTCCGAACACAGCCGTTGCAAGTGGCTCTTGCCAGCGCCACGAACGGCAATATCTCTGGGGCCATTCGCGGGAGACGACCGATGCCGCTCGATCCAGCCCAGCTCCGCCGAAATTACGACAAAGGTACCCTCGACGAGGCCGACGTCGATGCGGACCCGTTTCGCCAGTTCGCCCGATGGTTCGAGGATGCCCATGCGGCCGATCTCATGGAGCCCAACGCCATGACGTTGGCGACGGCGGATGCCGCGGGCCGACCGTCCAGTCGGATGGTCCTCTTGAAGGGTGTCGACGCCAGAGGCTTCGTCTTCTTCACCAATTTCGAGAGCCGCAAGGGACGGGAGATCACCGCCAACCCGAGAGCCTCGCTCCTTTTCTGGTGGGACAAGCTGCACCGCCAGGTCAGAATCGACGGTGGTGTCGAAACGATCCCGGTCGAGGAAGCCGACAGCTACTTCCATTCCCGACCCTATGGCAGCCGAATCGGCGCTGCCGCCTCGCCGCAGAGCCGCGTCATCGCGTCTCGCGCGGAACTCGAAGAGCGCTTCCGCGCCATCGAGACCGAGTACCCCGAAAGCCCGCCGCGCCCGGCGCACTGGGGCGGCTATCGCGTCGTCCCCGACCACTTCGAATTCTGGCAAGGCCGCGAAAGCCGGCTTCACGACCGCTTGGTCTACATCCCGGAGAGCCGGGGCTGGCGCATCGAACGCCTCGCTCCCTAGAATCGAACTGACAGACGAACCGCGCGAATTGTGCTAAATCTCTGCCGTGATGCAGCGACAGAGGAGCCGGCCATGCGCGAGCGCACGCCCCAGATTCCCAAGAGCGACCGCAAAACCGTCTTCATCACCGGTGCCAGCCGCGGCATCGGCCACGCCACCGCCGCCTATTTCGTCCGCCACGGCTGGCGGGCGATTACCTGCTCGCGCGACGAGGTGCCGCCGCAATGCCCGCGCGACGAGCGTCACGCCCACATCACCGCCGACTTGGCACACACCGCCAATCTCCCCGAAGCTGCCGAACGCCTGGAAGAGCTTCTCGACGGCCGGCAGGTCCACGCCCTGGTCAACAATGCCGGCTACTCCCCCAAAGGCGAAGGCGGTGCCCGACTCGGCTGCCTCGACGGCGACATGGCAGTCTGGAACAAGACCTTCGCCATCAACTTCTTGGCACCGGTCTTCTTCAGCCGGGCCCTGGCCCCGAAACTCGCCGAGGTGGGCGGCAACATCGTCAACATCACCTCGATCGCCGGCCACCGCGTTCACCCCTTCGCCGGCAGCGCCTATGCCACCTCCAAGGCGGCGCTGACCGCCCTTACCCGCGAGCTCGCCGCCGATCTCGCCCATCTCGGCATCCGGGTGAATGCCGTCTGTCCCGGCGAAATCAACACCGCCATCCTCTCGCCCGGCACCGACAAACTGGTCGAGCGCATTCCACTGCGCCGACTCGGCTCACCCGCCGAAGTCGCTGCCGTGATCTACTACCTCGCCACCGAGCAGAGCTCCTACATCACCGGTGCGGAAATCCCGGTCAACGGTGGGCAGGACCTGTTCTAGGACGAATGGGCCGAGGGGCTATGGTCGTTCCCGGGGCCGTGCGGCGACCGCTCGATTGAAGCGTCGAGGTCCGTAAAGGCGGCGATCGAGGCGGTCGGCAATGCCGATCGCGGCGCGGTGGGCTGCTGGGCGGCCGGGTGTTGCCGGCGCGGGATCCGGACAGCGGCGCGTTGCGGTGTGGCCACACCGAGGTTCGGGTGGAGGCGGGAAGCGAGCGCCCACATGGCAAGCAGGCCCGAGCCGATGACGGCGAAGATTCCGGAGAGGGGCGCTGCCAGCAGGACGAGCCAGGCAGCACCGGGAGTGACGATGCCGGAGACGTCACGGAAGCTGGAGTAGACCGCACTCATCTCGGTACGCTCGGAGGGTTTGACCGCCATCAGGAAGGGCAGGCCGCCCGAGATGTCGAGCAGGATGAGGAAGGCGGAGCCGGTCATCAGCAAGACGACGGCAGCCCAGGGGAAGGGCGACAGGACGGCGGCGGCCGTGAAGATGAGTCCGGATGCCAGAAAGCCGAGACGGACGGCCGAGCGAACACTGTGCGCCTGCATCCAGCGGAGCATGAAGGGCGTCGCAAAGAGCAGTGCGTTGGTCAGCGAGAGGGCGATGCCGCCGGTCTGGTCGCCGAGGCCGGATTCGACGGCGAAGATCGGCAGATAGACGACATACACCCACCAGCCGCAGGAGCGGAGCACGGCGAAAAGCCAGCCGGCGACGAGGCGGGGTTGGGCCACAAAGCGGCCGAGATAGGCCAGAGGGTTGGGAGCGGGGCCGCGGGCCCGGGTGATCAGCTTGCCGTTGCCGAGGCGCATCGCCCAGAAGGTGACGAGCAGGACGAGCGCGAAGAGGCCCGACAGCAGGAACGGCGCCGGCTCCCAGTAGTGCATCAGCGAGACGCCGGTCACCGGGCCCACGGTCCAGGCGAAGGCGGCGTAGAACATGCGCAGGGTTTCCGTGCGGCCGAGCTCCGCCCTGGCGATGTAATCGAGCACGTAGGCGTTGAGGCAGACGAAGATGGCGACCGTGGCAATGGTGCTGGCGAGCAAAGCCAGCGCGATCCACGGGCCACCGACGACGCCGAGGCCGCAGCCGACGAGGGCGAGTCCGACGCCGGCGGTATACATCCAGCGACGGGGCAGAAATCGGCTGAGCCATGGGACCAGCAGCCCGGCGACCAGCGAGAGCACGCCGACGACGAAGTAGAGCTCGGAGACCAGCGCCGGATCGCCGAAGGCACGGTACATGGCGAGCGGGTAGACGGAGACCAGAAAGCCGCGAATCATCGCCTCGAGGGCAGAGAGGACCGCGAAGCCGCGCGCACTCGGTGTCGGCGCGTGGCGCAACCACTCGGGAATCGAGCGTTCGAACACTCGTTATGCCTTTTGCGGGTCGGAACGGCCCTCTGTGCTCCGATTATTTCGAGGTTGCAAGAGGAGAATAAGAAGGGGGAGGCGGCGCCTCCCGGCGCCCCTCCGGTTTTTTTGGCTCTGTGTTTGTTTCGAGCGTCGGCGCAAAGTAACGGTGGGGCTCGGGGAGGCGCTGCCTCCCCAACTGCTGTCGTCCCTCAGGTGCCGCAGAAGGTGCGATAGGGGATGCTGCTGGGCTCGGGCGGCGCTGCGTAGGCGGCAGTTTCGGGGGTGTCGTCGTAGGGGGTGGCCAGGGCCCGGTGCAGGCGTTCGAAGGGCGCGAAGTCGGCCTTGTCGATGGCGGCTTCGAGCGCTTCCTCGACGCGGTGGTTGCGCGGAATGATGGCCGGGCTCACGCATCGCATCATTCGTGCACGGTCGGCCGCAGGTGCGGTTTCGCGCGTGAGCCTGGCACGCCACCTCTCCTCCCATTGGTCGAAGGCTTCGGCAGCTTCGAAGAGCTGCCGCACGCGCGGCGTTCGCTCGCTATCCTCGAGCGCGTCGGCGATACGGCGGAACGTCAGGGTGAAATCGGCCTGGCCCTTGTGCATGGCGTCCAAGAGCCCGGCGATCAGGTCGCGGTCGCCGTCCTCTTCGCTGGCGAGGCCGATCTTTTGCCGCATGCCGGCGAGCCAGGCCCCGGCGAAGTGCTGTTCGAAAGTCCCGATGATCGCATTGGCCTCGTCGATCGCCCGATCGGTGTCGTCGGCGAGCAGCGGCAGCATGGCCTCGGCGAGCCGGGCCACGTTCCACTGGGCGATGGCCGGCTGATTGGCGAAGGCGTAGCGCCCGTAGTCGTCGATCGAGCTGAACCGGGTCATGGGATCGAACGCGTCCATGAAGGCGCAGGGACCGAAGTCGATGGTCTCGCCGACGATCGAGGTATTGTCGGTGTTCATCACACCGTGGACGAAGCCGACCATGAGCCAGCGGGCGACGAGGGCGGCTTGTCGTTCGAGGACGGCTTCGAGCAGGGCCGGGTAGGGCGTCGCCGAACCCTTCAGCTCCGGGTAGTGGCGGTCGATGACATAGTCCGCCAGGCGCTCGATCGCTTCGTCGTTGCCACGGGCGGCGAAGAACTGGAACGTGCCGACGCGGACGTGGCTCCGGGCGATCCGGGTGAGCACCGCTCCCGGCAACACGTCCTCGCGATAGACGGGCTCGCCCGTGGTGACGGTAGCCAGGGCCCGGGTCGTGGGGATGCCCAAGGCGTGCATCGCCTCGCTGATCAGGTACTCGCGCAGCACCGGGCCCAAGGCGGCCCGGCCGTCGCCGCCGCGGGAAAAGGGGGTGCGGCCCGAGCCCTTGAGCTGGATGTCGCGCCGCGTGCCGCTGCGGTCGATCACTTCGCCGAGCAGAATGGCACGGCCGTCGCCGAGTTGCGGGACGAAGCCGCCGAACTGGTGACCGGCATAGGCCATGGCCAGGGGCTCGGCGCCGTCGGGCAGCCGGTTGCCGGCGAAGATTTCGGCGATGGCGACCTCGTCGAGGCCGTCGAGCTGCAGGTTCAACTCTTCTGCCAGCGGCCGGTTGAGCATGACCAGCTTCGGCGCCTTGACCGGGGTCGGGGCAAGCCTGACGTGGAACCCCTCGGGCAGGCGCGCATAGCTGTTGTCGAAGGGGAAGAGGGCGGCCGTTGCGGTCGCTTGCATGGTGGGCTCCGGCTGGTTGCTCGGGCGTTACCTCTGCAGATGGGGCCGGGTGTGCAGCGGGTCCAGGGTCAGCCTGCGGCGACGGCCGCTTCGATGATCGCGAGCGCCTCGCGCATCCGGGCCTCGGTGACGACGAGCGGCGGGGTCAAGGTGAGCACGTTGCCCATGGTCGTCTTGAACGAGAGCCCACGATCGAGGGCACGGTAGAGGACCCGTTCGGCGAGATCTCTGGCCGGAGCCTTGGTCATGCGGTCCTCGACCAGCTCGATGCCGAGCAGGAGACCGCGGCCGCGGACATCGCCGATGGCGGACTGGCGGGCCTTCATCGCGGCGAGTTCGGCAAGGGCGAGATCGCCGATACGGGCGGCATTGGCGACGAGGCCTTCGTCCTCGATGATCTCGATCGTGGTCAGCGCTGCCCGGGTGGTGACCGGATTCTTCTCGTGGGTGTAGTGGCCCAACGCCCAGTCGCCGGCGACGTCGAGGTCCGGACGCGCGACCACGGCGGCGATCGGCAGAATGCCGCCGCCCAGCGCCTTGCCGAGCACGAGGATGTCGGGTGTCACGTTCTCGTGCTCGCAGGCGAACATCCGGCCGGTCTTGCCGAGGCCGGTCGGGATCTCGTCGAAGATCAGGAGTGCCCCGTGGCGGTTGCAGGCGGCACGGACCTGCTGCCAGAAGCCGGGGGGTGGCAGATAAGGGATGGCCCGGGCGGGCTCGGCAATGACCGCAGCAACATCGCCTTCACGCTCGAGGACATAGTCGACCATGCCGGCACAGGCCATCTTGCAGCGTGCGAGGTCGGGCTTGCCTTCCTCGTCCACGTCATGGCCGTAAGGACAACGGTAGCAGGCGAAAGGGGCCACCTGCGTGCTGCCGGGCATGAGCGAGGCAGCGGGGCCGGAGCGGAACAGCATCTCGCCGGAGAGCGCACCAGAGCCCAGGCCGGCACCGTGGAAGGCGTCCCAGAAGGAGAGGATCTTGAACCGGCCGGTGGCGATCCGGGCGAGCTTGACCGCGACCTCGACCGCGTCCGAGCCGCCCGTGGTGAACAGCACCTTCGAAAGGTTGTCGGGGGCGATCCGACCGAGCTTTTCGGCCAGGGCCGTGGCCGGTTCGCAGGCGAAGCGGCGGGGTGCAAAGGGCAGGGCGTCCATCTGTCCGGTGATGGCCGCCTTGAGGCGCGGGTGGCCGTAGCCGATGTGGTGGACGTTGTTGCCGTGAAAATCCATATAGCGCCGGCCCTGGGCGTCCTCGAGCCAGATGCCCTCGGCCTTGGTCACCACGTTCAGGCAGGGGGTGGAGACGGACTGATGGAGGAAGTGCCGGGCGTCCGAGGCGAGCGCCCGGCGCGTGGCGGCGTCGAGGGCGCTGGCCTGCCAGCGCTGGCGTTCGGCCGTGAGGTTGCTGTCGCTCTCGGACCGGCTGACGCTCATCCGGTGCCGCCGAGCGTCATGCGGCGCATGACGCCGTCGCGGCGGATCAGCTGGTGGTAGAGGGCTGCTGCGACATGGGTGACCACGAGAAGTGCCAAGAGCCAGGCCATGACGGCATGCACCCGGCGCGGCGGAAAATCCCAGAAATTCGGCAGCACCGCCTCGACCTCGCCCATCAGGATCGGCCGCGCCCCGGAAAGCGCCATGAGCGCGATGCCGGAGACGGCGAGCACCACGATCGCCACGTAGAGCAGGCCGTGCACGGCTTTGGCCGCCTTGGTCTGCAGCACCGGCAGATCGGCGACGGGTGCCGGTCGCCGGTCGATCGCCAGCCACCAGACGAGGCGCAGCACGGTCAGCGCCAGCACGAGAACACCAGCCGGCGCATGGAGGCGGAGGATCGCGGCCTTGGTCGCCGGATCGGTCGTGTTGGCGGCGACGAATCCAGCCGCCAGAAGCCCGAGGATGAACGCGGCGCTCAGCCAGTGCAGGACGACCGCGACCGCGCCGTAGCGTTGCGCCGTGCCCCTCAGTGCCATGACCTTCCCCCTTGTCGACCGAAGCCCTGTCCAATCGCTCTTCTCGCCGGGCACGGCTGGTTCGAGCAAGGGCCATGTTGTCGCCTTCTTGCGTATCGTTGCGCCCGAGCGCCACGTGACCGTGCGGTTGCCGAAGGCTCTCGCGGCCAACATGATCGTGGTGCTGGAGCCGGGTCGAAGACGGCTCGGGCTTGCCAGCGCGCGTCTCGCTAGGAGCCCGCCGCGTCATGCTGCAGGTCACACGCTACGTGCATCGTTCGGGCCTCGCCCTGCTGCTCGCCGGCGTCCTGGCACCGGTGGCGATCGGGGTGATGCCGGGCCTCCTGCTCGCGGCGGTCAGCGGCTGCTTGCTGCTCGTCCTGCGCGGTGGCGTTGTCCAGCAGCGCTGGCTGCAGCTGCATCTCGTGGCCGCTCTCGTCGTCATGGCGGTGATCGTGCTGGCGCTGCTGCCGCTATCGCGCGAGGTCGCGGTGCTCGCCGGTGACGGTGCAGCAGGCGAGGCGCCACTCGCCCGCGAACGGTTGCTCCTATGGGTTACCGGCGGCCTCGTCCTGGGCGTCGCGGCGATCGGCTACTTCAAGCCCAACCGGCGGCCACACGGTTGAGTTCGGGGTCGGACCACGGGCATTTTTCGGCCAATAGTCGTCGACCCACCGACTTCGGTCGCACGGCATGGGGGTGTGACACGCGTCACTGTCGACCGAGCGCGGCTGTGCTGTTGTCGCTCGCAGACGTCGACAGTTCCATTTTCGAGGACGCCCGTCATGCCGCTTTTTCTCGTGGTCATACTGATCTCGGCCCTGGTCGTGGGCAGCGCCTTTGCTATCGTCGCGACGGGTGGTGATCTGGAGTTGCTCGGCTGGTCGGCGGCAGCCTTGACCATACTGACGTTTTCGGTGCGCTCGATGGTGGCACTGCGCTCGGCAGCGCTGGCGGCCAATGTCTGCTTCATCATTTATGCGGCCCACATGGAACTGATGCCGGTCTTGGCACTGCACCTGCTGCTCGTGCCGTGCAACGCCGTGCGGCTCGGCGAGTTCGTGGTCGAGCAACGGCGGTCCAGAACGGCTGCGCCTGCCACGGCGGCCACTCGGACAGGCTACATCGAGTAGTCGAGACGTGGGATCCGCTGATCGTCCCTCCTCAGCGCCGGCGCCAAGCCTGCAGGCGGCCGAAGACCAAGCGGTCGAGCACGAGGTGCAGCGCCTTCACGCCGATCGCGGTGGCCACGATCAGCGTCGCCATGGCCGCCGCCCCGGCGATGAAGCCGGCCTCGTCCATGTGGACGATCGATATGGACGCGAGCTTGGTATGGGCACTGTAGAGGAAGATGACAGCAGAGACGGTGGTCAGCGCGTTGACGAAGAGATAGACCGCGATGTCCAGGATCGCCGGCATGCAGATGGGTACGGTGACCCGGCGGTAGGTGCGCCAGAAGGGGACTTTCAAGGAGGCCGAGACCGCCTCGAACTCGCGGTCGATCTGCTTCAAGGCCGTGGTCGCGGTGATGTGCGAGACGGTGTAGAAATGGGTGATCGTGTTGATCACCAGGATCGCCAGCGTCGCGTAGAGAACGTTCAAGGGATTCCAGGCGGCGTTGAAGAAGAAGACGTAGCCGAGGCCGAGGACGAGGCCCGGGACCGCCATCGGCAGCATGGCGAGGAACTGGGCGAACATGCGGGCGGCCGGCAGGGCCTGGGTCTTCTCCATCAGATAGGCGCCGGTGAAGATGATCGCGGTGCCGATGATCGAAGCCAGGGCCGCCATCTTCAAGGAGATGACGTAAGGGCTCCAGCCCTGCGGTTCGAAGCGGTTGAAGTCGTAATTGTCGAGCGTGAGCGTCAGGTTGTAGGGCCAATAGGTGATGAACGAGGCCCAGATGGCAACGCCGAGGGCGAAGGCGAGGAGCAGGCCGATGCCCAGGCAGTAGAGCATGAAGCCGAGGTCACGGCCGGGCCTGGGCTCTGGCGTGTAGGGTACGGCCCGGGCGGAGAGCAGCGCCACCTGGCGGCGGTTGACCAGCTTGTCGACGGCAAAGGCGGCAACGGCGGGAACCAGCAGGATCATGCCGACGACCGCGCCCATCTCGAAGTTCTGCTGGCCGACGACCGCGCGATAGACGTCGGTGGCGAGCACGTTGTACTGCCCGCCGATGACCTTGGGGATGCCGAAGTCGGTAATCACCAGGGTGAAGGTGACAAAGGCCGCACTGATCAGGCCGTAGCGGGCCCCTGGCAGGGTCACGGTGGTGAAGATGCGCCGCTTGGGCGTGCCCAGCGCCTCGGCCACCTCGTAGAGCCGGCCGTCGGAGAGCGCCAGCGCCGTTACCAGGATGATCAGCGCGTGCGGGAAGACGTAGTTGACCTGGGCGATGATGATCCCGATCGGCCCGTAGATCGAGTTGCCGAACAGGAGGCCCTTGAGGAAGCCCTGGTTGCCGAAGATGTAGACCAGCGAGAGGGCGGAGAGCAGGGAGGGGGCGAAGAGCGGGAGCAATGCCAGGGCGTAGAAGAAGCCCTTGAACGGCAGGCAGGTACGGGTCAGGGCATAGGCGTAGAGGAAGGCCAAGGGGATGACGATCAGCGTCGCGGTCGAGGCGACGAAGATGCTGTTGAAGAGCGAATCGACCAGGATCGGGTTCTGGAAATAGGCGGCGTAGTTGGCCAGTCCGACGAAGTCGCCGGCGCGGTCGAGGAAGCTTTTCGAGAGCAGTGCCCAGAGCGGCAAGACGATGGCGATGATCAACGCTGCGGCCAAGAGCGCCACCAGCAGGCTGGCGATGCGTTCCTCGGTCAAGAAGCGGGTGGGCGGGGTGAAGGGCCGGGTGGCCGCGGTTTCCGGGCTCGTCGGGGCGGCGATGCTCATGCGGCCTCCGCCCGGCTCTCGGTGGCGTCTTCGGCCGGGAACAGGCGCAACGACTTGGCCGGCAGGATCACGTGGATGCGCATGGCTTCGCTGATCGCCATGTCGCGCATCAGATTGGCCGAGAAGTCGGCGGTGATCGGCACGGCCTCGCCGCCGGGCAGCAGGCGAGCACGGTGGAAGGAGCCGAGGAACTCGAGGTGGTCGACGACGACCTCGACGGCGTTGGGCTCGTCCGGGGTCACGCTTCGGACCCTGACCTCTTCGGGCCTGAGCCCGAGCGTTACCGTGCTGCCTGCGGGCATGCCGCGGTCGTCGTCGCAGGCGAGCTCGTAGCCGGCGATCTGCACCCGGTTCGGCCCGACGAGGCGGCCGGGGAAGAAGCTCATCTTGCCGACGAAATCGGCGACGAAGGCAGTGGCGGGCCGGCGATAGATCTCTTCGGGCGTGCCGACCTGCTCGATGACACCCTGGTTCATGACGACGATCCGATCGGCCATGGTCAGCGCCTCTTCCTGGTCGTGGGTCACCATGATGGTGGTGACACCGAGGCGCTGCTGCAGCTCGCGGATCTGCACGCGCAGATGCACGCGGACCCGGGCATCGAGGGCCGAGAGCGGTTCGTCGAGGAGGAGAAGGCCGGGGGAAGTGGCCAGCGCCCTCGCCAGGGCCACCCGTTGCTGCTGGCCGCCGGAGAGCTGCAACGGGTATTTGGGTCCCTGCTCGGGCAGCCCGACGAGCTCCAGCAGTTCCTGGACGCGGGCCTCGATCTCGGCCCTGGGCTGGCCGCGATTGACGAGGCCGTAGCCGACATTGTCGGCGACGCTGAGGTTGGGGAAGAGGGCGTAGGACTGAAAGACGATGCCGAAATCGCGCATTGCCGGCGGTGCGGTGGAGACGTCGCGGCCGGCCATCAGGATCCGGCCTTCGTCCTGGATGTCGAGGCCGGCGATGGCGCGGAGCAACGTGGTCTTGCCGCAGCCCGACGGGCCGAGGAAGCAGACGAACTCCCCTTTCGCGACCTCGAGATCGATGTCCCGAAGGGCGGTGAATCTGCCGAAGCGCTTGAGGAGGCCGCTGATCTGCAGAAAGGCACTCGGCTCGGCGGTCATCGGCAGCGCCTCCGGAGACGAAAGGGGTGCAGCCGCCGCCGGCCCCACGAAAGGCCGGCGGCGGAGTCTCGCGACGTCAGTCCCGTGGCGCCGCCTTGGCCTCGTAGCGGCGGGTCCACTCCTCCAGGATGCGCTCACGGTTCGCGGCCATCCAGGCGAAGTCGTTGTCGATCAGCCGCTCTTCGACCACGAGCGGATAATTCTCCGGGTAGTTCTCGACCGCCGGATGGGCGACCACGGCGTAGGTCTCGGAGTAGAGTTCGTTGGCGGCTTCGGAGGCCACCCAGTCCATGACCTGCTGCGCCAGCTCCAGGTGCTCGGTGCCCTTGACGATGGCCGAGGCTTCCATTTCCCAGCCGACCCCTTCGCTCGGCACGATGACCTCGAGCGGGGCACCGGCGTTCTTTTCGGTCACCCCGCGCATGTCGAGCGCTATGCCGGCGACGCGCTCGCCGCGGGCGGCCTGGACGCAAGGGGCCGAGCCCGAATGCAGGTAGGCGGCCATGTTCTCGTGCAGCGCATCCATGAACGCCCAGCCGTCCTCTTCGCCCATCATCTGCAGCCAGGCGCCGACGGTGAGGTAGCCGGTGCCCGAGGAGGCCGGATGCGGCATCACGAGCTGGCCCTCGAAGCTCGGATCGAGCAGATCGGCCCACGACGTCGGCTGGATGATCCCGGCGGCCTCGCCTTCGAAGGTGTTGTAGCAGATGACACCCACATAGGCGTCCATGCCGACCCAGGTGGGCTCGTCGCGCTGGTCGAAAAAGAGCGGCTTGAGCTCCTCCATACCGGCCGGTGCATAGCTTTCGAGCAGGCCGATCTCGTCGAACATCAGCATACTCGAATTGGCGACACCGAGGATGAGATCGGCCTGCGGGTTGTCGGCCTCGGCGAGGATGCGGGCCGTGATCACACCCGTGGAGTCGCGCACCCAGGCGACCTCGACATCGGGCACGGCCTCTTCGATCGCGTCCTTGATGGGGGCCAGTTGGTCGTTCTCGAGCGCCGTGTAGATGGTCAGCTGGGTCCTGGCCTCGGCGATGCCGATGGCCGAGAGGCTGACGCCCATGGCGAGCGTCGCCGTCAACCCCATGCTGCGTGTGAGGGTCATCATTCTCGCTGTTCCCGACTTGTTGGTTGCCGCCTCGATAGGCGCCGGCCCTGCCGACCCGGCCCGATGATCCGCACCCGTCATCGCCGATCAGTGAGACAGTTCCATGACGTCGTCAACAATTGGCGCTCAGCCGGGCCAGGGCAGGGAGTAGGTCTTGACGTTGGTGAAGCTCTTCATCGCTTCGACCACGCCTTCCTTGTAGCCGAGGCCGCTGTCCTTGATGCCGCCGAAGGGCGACATCTCGATCCGGTAGCCCGGGACCTCCCAGACATTGACCGTGCCGACCTCGAGCTCGTTGACGAAGCGGGTGATGTGGTCGAGCCGGTTGGTGCAGACCCCGGACGAGAGGCCGAAGGCGGTCGAGTTGGAGATGCGGATCACCGCCTCGATGTCGTTCGGGCAGCGGATGATCGGCACTACCGGGCCGAAGGTCTCCTCGTGCACCAGTTCGGCATCGAAGGGCACCCGGTCGACCACAGTCGGCGGGAAGAGCGCACCCTGGCGCGGCTCGCCGTGCAGCACCTCGGCACCGCGCTCGACGGCAGCCTCGACCCTGGCCTGGAAGAGCCGCGCCGAGCGCTCGTTGATCACCGTGCCGATATCGGTCTCGGGGTCCATGGGATCGCCGCAGCGGAGCGTCTTGACCCGCGCGACGATCTTCTCGGCTAGGGCGTCGGCTACGGGCTCAACGGCCAGGATGCGCTTGACCGCGGTGCAGCGCTGGCCCGAGTTCTTGGTGGCACCGGCAACGGCGAGATCGGCCGCCTTGTCGAGATCCGCATCGTCCATAATGATCAAGGGGTCGTTGCCGCCGAGCTCGAGCACGAGACGCTTGTAGCCGGCCGTCTCGACGATGTGCTTGCCGACCCTGACGGAGCCGGTGAAGGTCACGAGGTCCGCGTCCGGGTCGGTGATCATGGCATCGCCCATGGTGGACGGGTTGCCGGTCACGACCGAGAGCATCCCCTCCGGCAGTCCCGCCTCGTAGAGCACGTCGGCGAGGAGCAGGGCGGTGAGCGGGGTGAGTTCGGTGGGCTTCAGGACCACGCGATTATTGGTGGCGATGGCCGGCGCCAGTTTGTGCGCCACCATGTTGAGCGGATGGTTGAAGGGCGTGATCGCCGAGATGACGCCCAGGAGCGGTGTGCGCATGGTGTAGATGCGGCGGTCCTTGCCCTGGGGGGTCACGTCGCAGGAATAGATCTCGCCGTCGTCCTTGATGGCGAGCTGGCCCGCCAGCGTGAAGACGTCGTAGGCGCGACCGACCTCGTAGAGCGAGTCCTTCAGGCAAAGGCCGGATTCGGCGGTGATCAGCCGGGCGATCTCGTCCTTTCGCGCCGCCAGTTTTTCGCCCGTCGTCATCAGGATCCGCTGGCGCTCGTAGCGGCTGAGCTTCGGCTTGAAGGTGCCTGCCTGCTTGAAGGCGTCGCGCACATGCTCGGGCCGGGCGGCCGGCACGATGCCGACCACCTCGTTCGTATAGGGATTGAAGACGTCGAGCGTCTCGCCGGTTTCGACCAGCCGGCCCGCGATCCGCATCGCTTCCTTGCGCACCGTCATGGTCTCAGCCCTCCACGAGGTTCAAGGCGACATCGAAGACGTCGAAATTGCGCAATGTCCGGCCGGCCGGGAGCACGACCTTGCGATTGGCGAGCAGCGGCACGCGCTGCTCGGTGAGCCCGCCGTGGCTTCTGAGCGGCTCGTCGAGGCCGGAGAGATCGTGCAGCTCGGCGCGGGTGCCGATCACCTTGTGGATGGTCGAGGTGACGACGAGATCGCCGATCCGGTCGGGCGGCAGCTCGAACCGGGCAGAGGCCTCCTGCCTGGTCAGGACCACGTCGATGCCGTCCAGGGCGGCGAGGCGCTCCTTGATCGCCGAGAGGTCGGCGCTCTCCGGCAGGTAGGCGGTGGCGAAGGAGCCCAAGGCACCGTGATGCGCCACATAGGGATCGGTGATCGGCAGGATCACCCGGGCCTGGTCCTTGCCCAGCCAGTCGTCGAGGAGGGCCTGGAGGTAGATGACATCCGGGCTGCCGTCCGGCGTGTGCTTGTCGTTCATGCCGTGATCGGCGGTCAGCACGAGGGTGCAGCCCAATTCGTCGAGGGCGCCCACGTGGCGGTCCAGCATCGCGTAGAAGGCATTCGCGACGGGTGTGCCGGGGGCTGCCTTGTGCTGGATGTAGTCGGTGGTCGAGAGGTACATCAGATCCGGCCGCCAGAATTTCAGAAGATGCACGCCGGCTGCCATGACGAAGCCGGAAAGTTCGGCCGAATAGACCTCGGGCAGGGGGCGACCAAGCGTCTCGAGCAGGTCGCCGATGCCGTTTTCTTCGATCGTTGCCTGATCGGCCTTCTCCGCCGAGAAGGCGACCGCCCGACCGGTCGAGACGTCGAGGCCCTTGGCGAGCAGGGTCCGGAGCTTGTCCTTGGCGGTCACCACCGCGACCTGGGCTCCGGCGTCGTGGAAGGCCGCCATGATGGTGCCCGTGCGCATGAACTTCGCATCGTTCATCATGACCTCTTCGCCCGTCTCGGGGTCGAAGAAGAAGTTGCCGGCGATGCCGTGCACGGCCGGCGGGCAGCCTGTGATGATCGAGATGTTGTTGGGGTTGGTGAACGACGGCATCGCCGAGAGGGCCGTCAGGCTGGCGCCATCGCGCATCAGCCGGGCGAAATGGGGGGCGAGGCCCGCCTCGATCGCGGCCTCGATATAGCCGGGTTCCGAGCCGTCGATGCAGACGACGACGGTCGGCCGCCTCGGCCAGCGATAGGTGCGCCCGTTGGCGGTGACGACACGGTCGCGAACGGCGAGATCGGTCATGGTCGGTCTCCCTCGTCAGGCGGCTTCGGCGAGCGGGACGGCGAGGCCGAGTTCCTCGAGCACCTCGCGCACGGCGCCGAGGGCACCCCGCATATCGCCCGCATCCAGCCTGCCGATGCAGCCGATGCGGAAGCTGTCGGCGACGGTGAGCTTGCCCGGGTAGATGACGTAGCCCCTGGCCTTGAGCCCGTCGTAGAAGCGCTGGAAGTCGAAGCGCGGATCCTTCGGCATGTGGAAGGTGACGATGATCGGCGCCTGCAGGTCGTCCGGCAGCAGGGTCGCAAAGCCCAGGGCGCGCATGCCCTCGACCAGCACCCGGCAGTTCTCGGCATAGCGGGCCCCGCGGCCGGCGACCCCGCCTTCGGCGGCATGCTCCTCGAGCGACTGGTGGAAGGCGACGATGACGTGGATCGGCGGGGTGAAGCGGTACTGCCCGGTCTTCTCCAGCGCCTGGTGCTGGTCGAAGAGGTCGAGGACGAGGGTCGTCGCATTGCCCGCTGTCTGGCCGAGCGCCGTCCTGCGGCAGAGCACGAAGCCGAGGCCCGGGACGCCCTCGATGCATTTGTTGGCAGAGGCGGCGACCGCGTCGAAGCGGGTCGTTCGGGCATCGAGCGGCAAAGCACCGAAGGCCGACATCGAATCGATCAAGAGACTTTTGCCGTGCTTCTCGGCGATGGCGGCGATCTTCGGGATCGGGTTGAGGATTCCCGAGGTGGTCTCGCAGTGGACAGCGAAGACGTGGGTGACGGTGCGGGACTGCGCCAGGATGCGCTCGACCTCGGCGAGATCCGGCGGCGTGTCCTCCGGCGTCTCGTGGACGACGCTGGCACGCCGTGCAATGTCGAGGATGCGCTTGGCGCGGTGGCCGTAGGCGCCGTTGATCAGGACCAACACCTCGCCCTCGGGCGGGACGAAAGTGGTCAGCATCGCTTCCACGGCGAAGGTGCCGGAGCCCTGCATCGGCACGGTGACGAAGTCGGCCGAGCCGTGGATCAGCTCGGGCAGGCGGGCGAGGACCGCCCGGTTGATGGCGATGAAGCCCGCATCGCGCGAGCCCCAGTCGTGGACCATGACCTCCTTGACCGATTTCGCGGTGGTGAGCGGGCCGGGGGTCAGGAGCAGCGGGTCACCGGTCTCGGATGCAGCGTACATGGCGTCTCTCGGACCTGAAGGGATGGGCCAAGGCTAGGCGCGGGCCCTTCATGCGTCCAATATCGGCTTTGCATGGCTCGCATAGATAGGGTCTATGATACTGCGATGACGATCAGCCAGCTGCGTGCCTTCCACCTCGTGGCCGAAGCGCAGAGCTTCACCGGCGCCGCCCGGGATGCCGGGCTGAGCCAGCCCACCCTCTCGGCGCAGGTGAAGAAGCTCGAGGCCCAGTACGGGGTCAGCCTCTTCAACCGGCGCGGCCGCCGCCTCGCGCTCACCTCGACGGGCCAGCGCCTCTTTCAGGTCACGACCCGCCTCTTTGCCGCCGAAGCCGAGGCTGTGGCACTTCTCGCCGGGACCGAGACGCTCCGCCGCGGCCATCTGCGCATCACGGCCGACAGTGCGACCCACGTCATGCCGCCTTTGGCACAACTCAGGCGCCATCACGGTGGCGTCACCTTCTCGCTGCGGATCGCCAATTCGGCCGAGGTGCTGGCCGCCGTGCTCGACCACGACGCCGATCTCGGCGTCGCCGCCCGGCGCTCACCCGATCCGCGACTCTTCAGCCATCCCTTGAAGCAGGATCGTCTCGTGCTCTTCGTGCCGCGCGCCCACGCCTGGTCGCGCCGGCGCCGGGTGAGGGTGGAGGAGTTGCAGGGCCGCGACCTCGTCATGCGCGAGCCGGGCTCGGTCACCCGCGAGGTGTTCGAGGCCCGGCTCGCCGAGGCCGGGATCAAACCCGCCGCCCTGATCGACGTGCAATCCCGCGAGGCGGTGCGCGAAGCAGTGCTCGCCGGCTTCGGGCTCGGCGTGGTGTTCGCGAGCGAGCGCGGGGGCGATGCCGCCATCCACACGCTCGAGGTCGACGGCGTCGACCTCACCGTCGCCGAATACGTCGTCTGTCGCGAAGAACATCGCCGCCTGCCCCTGGTCCGCGCCTTCCTCGCTGCAGCGCGCGAGGTCGATCCCGGCAGCTGAACGAACCGCCGACGCGAGCCTCCTTTGCTGGTCCTGAGCAAAGAAGCTTGGCGAGGATGATCCTCACCCGCACACGGGTAATCGCCGGAAGGCGTCTATCCCCTGTCCGGGGAGGCGCTGACAGCCCACAATTCTTCCTACTTCTTCTCGTCCGTTGCGCTGCCGCAGGGGGAGATTCGGGTCGTGAGTTGTGGGTGGCGGCGGCATGGGGTAGGTCTCGGGTGTCGTTTTCGCGTACTGCCACGGGAGAAGGAATGCCGATCACACGCCCCAGCCGCTGGACCGTTTGGCCCGGTCGGAATTATCCGTTGGGTGCCACGTTCGACGGCTATGGTGTGAATTTTGCGTTGTTTTCGGCGCATGGCGAGCGGGTCGAGCTTTGTCTTTTCGACCGGTCTGGGCGGCGGGAGCTCGATCGGGTGGAGTTGCCGGAGTATACCGACGAGATCTGGCACGGTTATCTGCCCGAGGCGCGTCCGGGGCAGCTCTACGGCTATCGGGTGCACGGGCCGTATCGGCCGCACGAAGGGCATCGGTTCAACCCCAACAAGCTGTTGATCGACCCTTATGCGAAGGCGTTGGCCGGGCAGATTCGCTGGTCGGATGCGCATCACGCCTACCGGCTGGGGCATCGCCGCGAGGACCTCTCCTTCGATCGGCGCAACAATGCGGCCGGCATGCCGAAGGCGGTGGTTGTCGATCCGAGCTTCTCCTGGGGGCCACATCGCAAGCCCGATCATTCCTTCGCCGATACGGTCATCTACGAGGCGCATGTCAAGGGTCTGACCAAGCGGCATCCCGAGATCGCCCCGCATCATTGCGGCTCCTATGCGGCACTCGGCGAGCGTCCGGTGATCGATCATCTGCTCAGGCTCGGCATCACGGCGATCGAGCTCTTGCCGATCCACGCCTTCGTCGACGATCGGTTCTTGCTCGAGAAAGGACTCGTCAACTACTGGGGATACAACACGATCGGCTTTTTTGCGCCGGAGCCCCGCTACGTCTCGCCCGGCGGCGATCTCGACGAGCTCAAGATCGCGATCCGCCGGCTGCACGATGCCGGGATCGAGGTCTTGCTCGACGTCGTCTACAACCATACGGCCGAGGGCAACCATTTGGGGCCGACGCTGTCGTTTCGCGGCATCGACAACCGGACCTATTATCAGCTGGTCGGGGACGATCCGCGCTACTACTTCGATGTCACGGGCTGCGGCAACTCGATGAACCTGGCCCATCCGCGGGTCCTGCAGATGGTGGTCGATTCGCTGCGCTATTGGGTCGAGGTCTATCAGATCGATGGTTTTCGCTTCGATCTGGCGACCACCCTCGGGCGCGACCGCCACGGCTTCGACCCGGGGGCCGGGTTTTTCGACGTGTTGCGGCAGGACCCGGTCCTGAACGGGGTCAAGCTGATCGCCGAGCCCTGGGATGTCGGTCACGAGGGCTACCGTCTGGGTGGCTACGGGCCGGGCTGGGCCGAGTGGAACGATCGGTACAGGGACGGGGTACGCGCGTTCTGGCGCGGCGACGAGGGGATCCTGCCGGAACTCGCGGGGCGGCTGCTCGGTTCTTCCGACCTTTTCGAGTATCAGGGCAGAAAGCCCTGGGCGTCGGTCAATTTCATCGCCGCACACGACGGTTTCACGCTGACGGATGTCGTCAGCTACAACGAGAAGCACAACGAGGCGAACGGCGAGGGCGGCCAGGACGGCCACGACCACAACCTCTCCTACAACTACGGCGAGGAGGGACCGACCGACGATCCGGTGATCCAGGCGACCCGGGCGAGGCAGGTCCGCAACATGCTGGCCACGGTCTTCTCGAGCCAGGGCACGCCGATGCTCTTGATGGGCGACGAGTTCGGCCGCAGTCAGGCCGGCAACAACAACACCTACTGCCAGGACAACGAGTTCTCCTGGATGGACTGGCAGAACGCCGACCAGAGCCTGATCGATTTTACCGCGAAGCTGATCGCCTTCCGGAAGGCGCATCCGGTGCTGCGCAAGCGGCACTTCATGCACGGCCATCACACCTCACCGGGCGGCATCAAGGACGTCACCTGGCTGCACCCCGAGGGGCGCGAGATGGCCGATGACGATTGGCACGACGGGCCGGGACGGTGCCTCGGCATCATGCTCTGCGGCCGGGCGAACCCGGACTTCGATGATCTCGGCCGCCCCTATCGCGACAGCACCCTGCTGATCCTCGCCAACGCGGCACCCGAGCCGCGCTTCTTCGAGCTGCCGAAGCAGCCGATCGGTGCCTGGACGATCCTGATCGACACGACCGAGGATGCCGAGGGGCGGAAATTCGGCTCGGGCGCTGACGTCGCCCTCGATGGACGCCATCTTCTGGTGCTGGAACACGACGACCGGGGAATTTGAACCATGCGTTTTGGTCCGGCACCGCTGGCGAGCGGCACCCGCTTCGCGCTCTGGGCTCCGGATGTGGCAACGGTGAAGCTCGTCGCGGCTGGCGAGGTGTCGCCGATGCGCGCGGCCGGCGACGGCTGGGCGACTGCCGAGGCGGCTGTCGGGCCGGGCACCGCCTACGGCTTCGAGCTGGAGAACGGCCTGGTCGTGCCGGACCCGGCGTCGCGGCAGCAAGAGCTGGACGTGCACGGGGCGAGCCTGGTCCCCGACCCGATCGTGCCCGACCCTGCGTGGCGCGGCCGGCCCTGGGCCGAGACCGTGCTCTACGAGTTGCATCTCGGCACCTTCACCGAGGCGGGCACGCTGCGGGCCGCTGCGCAGGAGTTGCCGGCATTGGCCGAGCTCGGCATCACCGCGGTCGAGCTGATGCCGCTCGCCGCCTATTCCGGCAATCGCGGCTGGGGTTACGACGGGGTGCTGCCTTACGCCGTGCAGAACCGCTACGGCACGCCCGAGGATCTGGCGGCCTTCGTCGCCGAGGCGCATCGGCACGGGCTCATGGTCTTTCTCGATGTCGTCTACAACCATTTCGGCCCGGACGGGAATTATCTGGGATCCTACGCCAAGAGCTTTTTCCGCGACGACATCAGCACGCCATGGGGCCCGGCGATCGATTTTCGTGAGCCGGCGGTGCGCCGCTTCGTAATCGAAAACGCGCTCTATTGGCTCGAAACGTTCGGCATCGACGGGCTCAGGCTCGATGCGGTGCACGCCATCCACGACGGCAGCGAGCATCACATTCTGAGCGAGCTCGCCGAGGCGGTGCGCGACCATTTCGGCGACCGGCGCCACGTTCATCTCGTGCTCGAGAACGACGACAACAACGCGGCCTTTCTCGCCCACGCCTACGACGCCCAGTGGAACGACGACTATCATCACGTGGCGCACGTCATCGGGACCGGCGAGGACGACGGCTATTACGGCGACTACAAGGACGATCCGGTCGGTCTGCTGTTGAAAAGTCTCGCCTCCGGCTTCGTCTACCAGGGCGAGCCCTCCGCGCATCGCGACGGCGAGCGGCGCGGTCAGCCGAGTGGCCATCTTTGCCCGCAGCGCTTCGTCAACTTCATCCAGAACCACGACCAGATCGGCAATCGGGCGATGGGCGACCGGCTGACGACGCTGGCCGCACCCGAAGCGGTCAAGGCGCTGCAGGCGTTGTTGTTGCTCGGCCCGCAGATCCCGCTACTTTTCATGGGCGAGGAGTGGGGGGCGAAAACCCCTTTTCTCTTCTTTTGCGATTTCGAGGGTGAGCTTGCCGATGCGGTGCGCGAAGGGCGGCGCAGCGAGTTCGCGAAATTCAAGGCGTTCGCCGATCCCGCGATGCGGGAGCGTCTTCCGGATCCGCTCGATCCGGACACCATGGCCAGGAGCCGCCTGGATCGGCGTGACCTCCACCATGCGGAACACAGCACTTGGCGGCAGATGATCAAGGAGCTGCTCGCCGTCCGCCGGACGCGGATCGTCCCCGGGCTCACCGGCATGGCGCCCGATGCCCGCACCCGTCGTTTCGGGGTGCGCGGCTTCAATATCACCTGGGAGCTGGCGGACGGTCGGGCGTTGGAGCTGCAGGCCAATCTCGGCACGACGCCGCTCGACGGCTTTCCGCCACCGGCGGGCGAGGTGATCTGGGCGACGCCCGGAACGGATCACGCGAGCGGGAGCCGGCCGCCCTGGTCGGTCACCGCAGCACTGGGAACCGGCGCATGAGCCGCGATCTCGACAAGCGGGCGGCCGCGGCCGGGATCGCGCCAGGCTATTACGACATCGCCGGCAATTGGCACGTCACCTCGGCCGAGACCAAGGCGGCTCTGCTCGACGCCATGGGTGATGTCCTCGACGAGGCGATCGACCTGCACAGCCGGGCGGCACCGACGGTGACCTGCGTCACCCCGGCCGAGCACGGCTTGGAGCGGGTCTGGGGCGTTGCCGCGCAAACCTACGGGCTGCGCTCGACGCGCAATCACGGCATCGGCGACTTCGCCGATATCGCAGCGCTGGCCGAGTTGGCGGCCGGGCAGGGAGCCGATGTTCTGGGGTTGAGCCCGCTGCACGCGCGGTTTCGCGATCAGCCCGAGCGCGGCTGCCCCTATGCGCCGTCGAGCCGCCGCTGGCTCGATCCGTTCGCCATCGCCCTCGACTGGGCCGCGGCGGATCTCCGCATCACGTTGCCGGCCCTGCCGACCTTGCCCGAGACGGAGCTGATCGACTATCCGGCCATGGCGGCGGTGAAGGAGGCCGGGTTCACGGCGCTCTTCGCGGGGTTCGGCCCCGCGCACCCGCTCTTTGCCGACTTTCTCGCCTTCTGCGAGACGGAGGGTGCTGCGCTGGAGAACTTCGCCCGCTTCGAGGCCATCGCCCTGGCGCTGAAGGCGCAGAAGGGGGCGCCGGTCGGCTGGCGCGATTGGCCCCTGGAGCTTCGGCATGTCGAGCATCCGGCGGTCGATTCTTTCGCGGCCGAGCACCGGTTTCTGGTCGACCAGTCCCGCTTTCTCCAGTGGCTGGCGCGGCGTCAGCTGGAAGCCGCGCAGGGGCGAGCCCGGGCCGCCGGCATGCGGATCGGGCTCTATGCCGATATCGCCGTCGGCGTCGTGCCGGACGGCGCCGATGTCTGGGCCGATCCGACCGATGTCGTGGCCGGTGCGTCGATCGGCGCACCACCCGACCCGTTCAGCCCGACCGGGCAGAACTGGAACGTCGCCCCGTTGTCGCCGATCGCCCTTTTGACCCGCGACATGGCGCCATTGCGCGCGCTGATCGATGCGGCGATGGCGCCCGCAGGTGCCGTGCGCATCGACCATGCGATGGGGCTGATGCGGCTCTTTTGGATCCCGACCGGCGGCACGCCTGCGGACGGGGCTTATGTCAGCTATCCCTTGCCCGCGATGCTGCATACCGTGGCGGAGGCCTCGCGCGCCCACGCCTGCGTCGTCGTCGGCGAGGACCTCGGCACCGTCGCACCGGGGTTTCGCGAGGCGATGATGCGCAGCGGGCTGCTCTCCTACCGGGTCGTGTGGTTCGAGCGCTGGGAGAGCGGGCTCTACAAGGCACCTGCCGTCTATCCGAAGGATGCCCTGGCCACGGTCTCGACCCACGACCTCCCGACGATCCAGGGCTTTCTCGTCGGCCGGGACATCGATTGGCGCCTCGAGGTGGGCCAATTGGACGCTCGAGCAGCGGCCGCGGCACGGACCGAGCGGGCCGCCGACATCGGCAAGCTCGCCGACGCCCTGGCGCACGAGAAGCTGCTGGACGGCAACAGCAGCGAGGCGCTGGCGCTCGCCCTGCACCGTTTTCTCGCCCGCACCCCGACGGCCCTCGCCATGGTCCAGATCGAGGATCTCGAAGGGGCGGTCGAGCAACCCAATCTGCCCGGCACCACCGACGAGCACCCCAACTGGCGCCGGCGGATGCTGGGTGAGGTGGATCGGCTGTTCGACCGACCGACAGCAGCAGCGATCGTCCGGAGCATGGCCGAGGAGCGCCCGCGTTGAGCACGAGCCCGCCGCCCGTCGCCACCTACCGCCTGCAGCTGCGCGCCGGGGTCGACTTCGCCGCGGTCGAAGCGATCGTCCCTTATCTTGCCCGGCTCGGCGTCAGCCACCTCTACCTCTCGCCGATCTGGCAGGCGACCCCCGGTTCGGGCCACGGCTACGACGTGGTCGATCCGAACACGATCGAGCCCGAACTCGGCGGCGAGGAAGGCTTCCGCAGGCTGGCCGAGGCCGCCGAGGCGGCCGGGCTCGGCATCATCCTCGACCACGTGCCGAACCACATGGGCATCGGCCCCGGCAATGCCTGGTGGTGGGACGTGCTCGCCGAGGGGGAGAGCAGTGCCTATGCCGGTCATTTCGACATCGACTGGCAGGCGAGCGGCAATCCCGGTCGCGTCCTGCTGCCGGTACTCGGTCGGCCCTACGGCGAGACCCTGGCGGCCGGCGAGCTCGGGGCCGTAGCGACCGACGACGGCTTCGAGCTCCGCTACTACGAGCAGCGCTTTCCGCTCGGGGCGGACACGCTGCCCGACGGCAGCGAAGCCCTGCACGAAGTGCTGGAGCGGCAGCCTTATCGCCTCGCCTGGTGGCGGCTCGGCAGCGAGGCGCTGAACTACCGGCGCTTTTTCGACATCGACAGCCTCGTCGGTGTGCGGGTCGAGGACGAGGCGGTGTTCAGCGACAGCCACAGGACGCTGCTGGCGCTCGTCGGCGAGGGTAGGGTGCAGGGCGTCCGCCTCGACCATATCGACGGCCTCGCCGATCCGACGGCCTATCTGGAGCGGCTGGATGCGGCCTTGCGCGCGGCGGCGGGCGATCGGCCCCGGCCGCGTGTCTGGGTCGAGAAGATCCTCGAAGGCGACGAGCGGCTGCGCCCGGATTGGCCGGTCGCCGGGTCCACCGGCTACGAGGCGGCCGATCGGCTCAATCGGCTGTTCGTCGCCGAGAGCGGGGCCGCCACGCTCGATGCCCTCTGGCGGGCGATCGCCGGGCATCGTGCCGATTACGACCGCATGCTCGCGGCGGCCAAGGCGGTGATTCTGGAAAAGACTTTCGCCGGCGAACTCGCCCGGCTGCAGCGTGACGCGCTCGCCATCGCCGCCCTCGATCGGACCTGGCGCGATCTCGGCCCCGCCTCGCTGCACCGCGCGATCGCCGCGGTGATCGAGGCCTTTCCCGTTTATCGCACCTATCTGGACGGCAAGCCGGCCACCGCCGCCGACCGCGAGCTCCTGGCAAAGGTCGTCGCGACCGCCGAGGCTGCGGCGGCGTTCGAGGACAACCTCGCCTTTCGCTTTCTCGAGGATGTCCTGGCTTGCACCGACCGGGATCCCGGCACCCGCGACTTTGCCAGCCGGCTGCAGCAGCTGACCGGCCCGATCATGGCGAAAGCCAAGGAAGACACGCTCTTCTACCGCTATCATCGGCTCACCGCGCTGAACGAGGTGGGTGGCGAGCCCGGCCACATGACGCTGGCGCCCGACGGCTTTCACGCCTTCGCCGCGGCGATCGCCGAGCACCATCCGGACAATTTCCTCGCGGCCTCCACCCACGACACCAAGCGCGGCGAGGACGTGCGCGCCCGGCTCGTGGTCTTGGCCGAACATGCGGATGCCTGGGCCGAGGCGGTCGGCGACTGGCTGCAGAGCAAGCCGCAGGCGATCCGTGCGGCCGACGCCTACCTCCTCTACCAGACGCTCGTCGGCGCCTGGCCCGACGGGCTCGTGCCCGATGACGCAACCGGGCTCGGCGCCTTCGCCGACAGGCTCGACGCCTATCTCGTCAAGGCGGCGCGCGAGGCCAAGGACAAGACCAGCTGGACGGCGCCGGACGAAGCTTTCGAGACGGCGCTGGGTGCTTATGCACGGCAATGCCTGGGAGGCGAGCTCGCCGCCGAGTTCCACGCCTGGCACCGCAGGCTGTTGCCGGCCGGCATCGTCTACGGGCTGGCGCAGACCGCCCTGCGTCTCACCATGCCGGGTATCCCCGACATCTATCAGGGCAGCGAGAGCTGGAATCTGTCGCTGGTCGACCCGGACAACCGTCGTCCGGTCGACTTTGCGCAACTGGCGGCCGACCTCACCGCACCGCCGCCGGACTTCGCCCGCGATTGGCGCCAGGGGCGGGTCAAGCAGCACGTCGTCCAGCGGCTCCTGGCCGAGCGCGCCGCCCGGCCGAGCCTCTACGCCGAGGGCCGCTACCTACCGCTCCGGGCCAAGGGCCCGATGGCCGCGCATGTGCTGGCCTTTGCCCGGTTGCACCAGGACCGGGCCAGCATCGTCGCGGTGCCGCGGGCGATCGCCGGCAGGCTCACCCCCGATCAGCCGCCCAATATCGCTGCCGCCTTCGCCGGTACGGCGCTCGAGCTGCCGGAAAGCCTGCAGCATCGCCGCTGGCGGCCGCTGTTCGGTGACTTGGACCAGGAGGGCGGTATCGATCTCGGCTGGGCTTTCAGCCCGTGGCCGGTCACGGTTCTCGTGAGCGGTTGACCCCGGCCGTCGGCTCGGCCGTGTCGACTTGTGGCGCATCGGCCGGTGGCTCGGCGTCCGCTGGCGGCGGCGGGTGGACCTTCCGCCAGATGCGCAAGGCGAGCTCGATCGCGGCGAGGACCACGATGAACACCATGAAGAAGAGAAAGGCGATGCCGCCCTTGGTCGTCGGCTCGACCCACCAGATGGCAGCCACGGCAGCCAAAATGGCGGCGACGCTGTTGATCCCGTGCTGAAAGAAGGCGGCGAGCCACTTCAGCAGCATGTCATTCGCCCAGCACGGTAAAGATCTGCGAGCCGAAGCGATCGACCCAATGCTGGATCGCGAGCCGCAGCTGCTCGACGTCCCAGCCGTCGTCCCAGTATTCGGGGTTGGCCTCGATGTCGTTGCGCCAGTGGACGAAGACGGCCTCGGCCTGGCTCGCGGTCGTCACAGTGGAAAGGTCGGCGACCAGCATCAGGGCGTCCGGCTGACCCTTGCTGGTCGCTGGCGCCCAGGCGAGGAGAAAGGGGCCCCGCCGATCGACGTCGATCCGCTCTTCGCCCGCGTCACGAAGCGCCTGCAACGCCGTCGCCAGACCATAGTGGCTGATCGCCCGTTCGCAGACATCGGGCAGCCCGAATTGGTTCAGCTCTTCGGCGATTTCACCGTCGGTGATCGGCCAGACGGTGACCATTTGCTCGTCGACCGGCAGGGCGAGTTCGTCGCTGCGCGGCAAAACGGCACTGTAGGCTTCGCACATCATGAGGTGCCGGTCGCGCTCGCTGCTGGTGGCCCGGGCGCGAAAGGCGACGATGCCGTAGGCGGCGAAGTCCTCGGGTGGAAACTGGTCGGGCCCGGCGAAGAGGCGTGACGCCTTGACAGTGGCGAGTTCGCCGAGCCCGCGGGTGGGTGGCTCGACAGCGTCGGCGGGCTCGCTGGTTGCGGTGGCCGGTTCGCCCGCTTCGCTCACCGGTTCGGCGGACTCGTCGACGCCCGGTGTCGTCAGCGTCAGCCAGTAGCCTACGCCGAGCCCGGCACCGACGACCAGAAGAACGACGATCCCCCACCTGCCGAGCAAAACGGCCTCCCCCGTCATGGATGCCCGCGGCTTGCAACCGTGAGTATTCGGTGCGCTGGCCGGCGATGTCAATCGCGGTGCCGAAGTCGGCTCAGCGGGCCGGGTCCTTCACCCAGTTGAGCCGCAGCGCATTGCCGACGACGACCAGCGAGCTCGCCGACATGAAGATCGCGGCGATCAGCGGGGTGACCCAGCCCATGACGGCGATCGGCACGGCGAGCGTGTTGTAGCCCAGCGACATGCCGAGGTTCTGCTTGACCAGCCGCCTGGTCGCCGCGGCGGTGTCGATGGCAGTGAGCACCGGGGCGAGCAGGCGGCCCTGGAAGACCGCGTCGGCTGCGGTCTGGCTGATGTCGACCGCCGAGGACGGCGACATCGAGACGTGGGCGGCGGCGAGGGCCGGGGCATCGTTGAGCCCGTCGCCGACCATCATCACCCGCTTGCCGCGGCTCGCCAGAGTGCGCAGATGCTCGACCTTCTCGTCCGGCCGGCAGCCGGCGCGCCAGGTCGCGATGCCGACCGAGCGGGCCAGCGCCTCGACCGGACCGCTGCGGTCACCGGAGAGCAGCTCGACCTCGAGGCCTCGGGCGCGCAGGGCCGCAACAGTTGCAGCGGCGTCGGCACGCGGCTGATCCTGGAAGACGAAACGCTGCGGCGGCCGGCCGGGCTCGGCGAACCAGAGCTCGGGGCCGCTCTCGGCCGCGTCGTCCGCGGTTGCCGCCGCCGTCGTCTCGAGCACCCAATCGCGCCGGCCGAGCCTGACCTCGCCCGCTGCGCTCGCCCAGGCGAGACCGAGCCCGGGCCGCTCCTCGACGCCGCGCACCACCGGCGCATCGGGGGCGGCACGGACGATCGCACGGGCCAAGGGATGCCGCGAATTGCGGGCCATGCCAGCGGCGAACTGCAGCCGCTCGGGATCGGCCCGCCCCGCGACCAGCACGAGGTCGCCCTCGGTCAGCGTGCCGGTCTTGTCGAAGACGACGGTGTCGATCTCGGCCAAGCGCTCGAGCGCGGTCGCCGATTTCAAGAGAATACCGCGGACCATCAAGCGTCCACTCGCGATGACTTGGACCGCCGGCACCGCGAGGCCCAGGGCACAAGGGCAGGTGATGATCAGCACGGCGATGGCGTAGAGCAGGGCGGTCTGCCAGGCCGCCCCCATGACCAGCCACCAGCCGAGGAACGTCGCCAGCGCCAGGGTGTGGACGAGCGGCGCATAGGCGCGGGCGATGCGGTCGGCGAGTGCGACGAACCGGCCGCGCTTCTGCTCGGCCAGTTCCATCAGCTTGACGATCTCGGCGAGCAGCGTGCCGTCGCCGACCGCGCGGACGGTGATTTCGAGCGGTGCCTGCAAGTTGACCGTTCCGGCGAACACGCGTGCACCCGGGCCCACGGCCGCCGGCACCGTCTCGCCGGTGATCGCACTCGTGTCGATCTCGCTCCGCCCGTCCTTGATCGTGCCGTCGATGCCGATCCGCTCGCCCGGGGCGACCAGCACGGTTTGCCCGGCCTCCAGCATCTCGGGACGCACGCTGCGGGTCCGCCCGTCCGGCAGCAAGAGGGTGACGGCCGCAGCCCGCAGGGCCAGCAGCCGCTCGACCGCCGAGCGCGCCACGCCGCGTGCCCGGCTGTCGAGATAGCGGCCGATCAAGAGGAAGAAGAGCAACATGATCGCACTGTCGAAATAGGCGTGATCGCCCTGCCGGATGGTCTCGAACAGCGACATCGCCGGAGCCAGGATGATCGCGAGCGAGATCGGCACGTCCATGTTGGTCGAGCCGGCCTTCAGCGCGGTCAGCGCCGAGCGGAAGAACGGTCTTCCGGCATAGGCGATCGACGGCAGGACGATCAGCGCCTGGATCCAGTGCATGAAGGTCCGGGTCGCCTCGCCCATGTCGCTGAAATGGCCGGCCCAGATCGAGACCGCGAGCAGCATGACGTTGCCGGTGGCGAAGCCGGCGACGGCCATCGCCTTCAAGAGCTCGCGCTCGTGGCGGTTGTCGGCGACGGCCAGCGCCTCGGGGTCGAACGGGACGACCGGGTAGCCCAGCGCCTCGATCTTCTTGACCAGCGTGTTGCCCCGGCTGCTCGGGCCGTTCCATTCGACCGTCAGGCGCCGGGTGGTGAGGTTGAGGCGGCCGGTCTGGACATCCGGCTCGGCGGCCAGCGCCCGCTCGATCTTCTTCACACAGCCGCCGCAATGGACGTTCTCGACCATCAGCTGCAGCGTCTTGAGCCCGCTCGCCGGCTCGCACTTGACGAAGCTGGTGACGTCACCCGCCGTCTCGATGGGCGATGCATCGCCGACACCACGGCCGAGCCCGGCGCCGGTCACTTGGCTCACCGCAGGAGCACCCGCTCGGTGGTGACGAAGAGATCCTCGTCGCGGCTGACGACCAGTCGCATGTCCCACAACCCGTCGAGGGGGGCGGCGAAGGCGGCGCTGTAGAGACCCGAACCCACCGCCTCCAACGGCACCACGAAGTCGTAGCCCTCGTGGGTCGGCCGCTCGAACTCGACCACGACGTCGGCGCGATAGAGCGGGTCGCCGTCCTGCTCGGTCATCGCGACCCGGACGGTGCCGGCCCGCCGGGCGGTCAGCTCGGTCTCGATGGCGGCCTGCCAGCCGAGCGCCTCCATGCGCGCCGCCGCCTCGAGGTTGCGGTTGTAGTGCAGGCCCTTGTCGTAGGAGCGGTTGACCGCGATGCCGGTCCAGGTGGTGGCGGCGACATAGACCATGATCGCGTTGGCGCCGAGCACGACGCCGAACCCGGCGACGAAGATCCAGGGAATCCAGCTGCCCGACTCGCTCGGCGGACGCTGCCCCGTTGGCGAAGACGACTTCTGCTGCATCGCTATGGTCCTCGGAACACGGTCGAGATCCGTCGCTCCTCGCCGGTGGCGAGCTCTGTCAACACCATCGTGATCGGCGTCGAGGTCTCGGTCAAGCGGTCCGGCGGCATGCGCACGAAGACACGATGCGTCGCGACGTCGTCGGCGCCCGCCGTCAAGGTCAGCGTGCTGCCGGACTCGCCGTTCGGGCCGGTCAGCTCGTGCGGCGGCGCATCCTCGGCGAGGCCCAGCGAGTAGGCTCGCTCGGCGTGCGCCTTGTTGATGATGCGGACGTCGTAGGCGTTGCGGATGCTGCCGTCGGCCATGGTGACGAAGAGCGGGTTGCGCTCGGGAATGACCGAAAGCTCGCTCGTGGCGCGGGTGAAGAACGTACCGGCCATCACCGCGGCGGCGAGCAGCAGCACGCCGACATAGACCATGGTCCGCGGCCTGACGATCCGGTAGACCGGCGCTTCGCCGTTGGCGCGACGCTCCTGGTTGCGCTCGCTGTCGTAGGCGATGAGGTTAGGTGGCCGGCCGACCTTGGCCATGACGTCGTTGCAGGCATCGATGCAGAGCCCGCAACCGATGCATTCGAGCTGGAAGCCGTCGCGAATATCGACACCGGTGGGGCAGACGGCGACGCATTGCTTGCAATCGACGCAATCACCGCGGCCCTCCCAGCTGTCGCCCTTCTTGTGCTTGCCGCGCGGCTCGCCGCGCCAAGCCTCGTAGGTGACCGCCATGGTGTCCTGGTCGACCAATGCCGCCTGGATGCGTGGCCAGGGGCACATGTAAGTACAGACCTGCTCGCGCGCGACACCGGCCAAGAGGTAGGTGGTCGCGGTGAACAGGAAGGTGAAGAAGTAGACGACCGCCCCCGCCCGGCCCGTGAAAAACTCGGCCACCACGGTGGGCGCATCGTTGAAGTACATGATCCAGGCACCGCCGGTCATGAACGCGATCAGGAACCAGATGGCGTGCTTGGTGAGCCGTTTGCGCAGCTTGGTGGCGGTCCAGGGTTGCTTGTCGAAGCGCATCCGCTCGTTGCGATCGCCTTCGATCCGCCGCTCGACCTCCATGAAGAGGTCGGTCCAGACCGTCTGCGGGCAGGCGAAGCCGCACCAGATCCGGCCGAAGAGCGCGGTGACGAAGAACAGCCCGAAGGCGGCGAGGATCAACAGCCCGGTGAGGTAGTAGACCTCCTGCGGCCAGATCTCGATCCAGAAGAAATAGAGGCGCTGGCCAGCCATATCGACCAGGATCGCCTGGTCGGGCGCGTTCGGCCCGCGATCGAAGCGCAGCCACGGGGCCAGGTAGTAGATACCCAGCATGATGGCGAGGCCGACCCATTTGATGGTGCGGAACCGGCCTTTGATCGCCTTGGCGTAAACCTCGACTCGACCTTGATAGAGGGGCGAGCTGCGTTGCTCTTGCCGGGACTGGACGTCCTCGACGTTGACGACTTCACTCAATGGACACCTGCCTGCCAACTCGTCGCTGCCACCTGCCGTGGCCTCGCCGCAAGCTTGCCGGGTAACGGCCCGCTTGCATTGACCTGTCTCAATCGCGGTTCTCTAGCATGTTCGCTCGCCGCTCGGGCGCGACCCGGTGGCGCGGTTCGTCACAAGGTGATATTGGTTAATGCCGGCTCGGGGTCGATGCCGACGATTTGACCAATGGTTGATCGCAGCGGCGGTCACGCTAGAATGATAGGAGATCACGGGATGGCATCGGAGGCCGTCTGGCCGAGGTCGACGGTGGCGTTGCAGCACCGGCTGCAGCACGACGATGCCATCGGGACAAGGCGACGGTCGGTGTCGAACGGAGCGAGCAGAATGCGCAGACGGCGGGTCCGGGCGGGCGTCCTCGGCGCGGTGATCGGTTGGGGCATCGCCGGCCTCGACGGCGGCTTCGCCGAAACGGTCGACATTCCGGCACCCCGTGCCGACTTCGTCGCCAGCGGTATCATGATCTCCTCGACCTTCGGTACGAGGCCCTTCGATCTCGCTCGGCAAGGACCGCTGGTCAAGCAGGTGATCTCGCTGCCCAACGATCGCGTCGAGATGGTCTTCGACCGGCAGGATTCGCTGGTCACCGTGCTCGGCCCCGGCACCGCCAGTGTGCTGCCGACGAACGGCGCCAATGCCGGGCTGCTCGACCCCTTCAGTCGGGCCGAGCGCCTCGCCGACGCGCCGCTGCATATCGTGCGCCACGGGATCGACAGCCATCTCGGCATCACGTGTGTGCTGTTTCGGGCGACCGGAACCAGCGCGGGCAGGCCGCTTCGCGCCACAGCGTGTGTCACCGCCGACGGCATTCCTCTGATGACCGCGATTTTCAGCCACGATCTGACGATCCACACGCGGATCACGACGATCGACTTCAGTCCGCCCGATCCCGCGATCTTCGACCAATCCGGCCGGTTGTCGGGCTCCGGCGTCGGCAACGGCTGACGATCAGCGCGCCGTCCGGTCGCGGATCGAGGCGTCTCGCCCGAAGCGGATCGTGCGGACCGCATCCGGCGCTCGATGGTCGAGGCGAGCGGGACCGGGCGACGGAACGAACCGGGCAGCAGAACGGGCAGGGCGGATGCGGCTCTATCGCGAGTTCACCGATCAAGAGTCGCTCGACGCGGCGTACGACCCGTCGCGCACTGCCGCCGATGCCGCCGGCGTGATGGCGGCTTGGCAGACACGGAGCGAGCGGGCGGTGGCGCAGCTCGACGGGCTGCTCGACACCCGCTACGGCCCGACCCTGGCCGAGCATGTCGACATCTACCCGGCCGGCAACGGGGCGCCCGTGCACCTCTTCGTCCACGGCGGTTATTGGCGGCGCTTCGGCGCCAGGGACTTCGCCTGGGTGGCCGAACCGCTGGTCGACCGCGGGGTCACCGCCGTGATCGTCAACTACGCGCTGTGCCCGACCGTGTCGCTGCTCGAGATCGTCCGCCAGGTCAGGGCGGCGATCGCCTGGTGCCACCGACGCGCGCCGAGCTTCGGCGGTGACCCCTCACGGCTGAGCATTTCGGGTCATTCCGCCGGCGGTCACCTGGTGGCGATGGCCCTGGCGACCGACTGGCCCGGTGACTACGGCCTGCCGGCGACGCTCGTCCGTCGGGCGCTGGCGTTGAGCGGGCTCTTCGACCTGCGTCCCTTTCCCTACACCTATCTGCAGCCGGCGTTGCAACTGACGACGGCGGAAGTGCTGAAGGCCAGCCCGATCGACCTCGCCCCGGTGACGGTGACTCCGTTCACGGTTGCCGTGGGAGCTCTGGAGAGCAGCGAATTTCGTCGGCAGAGCAGCGACTTGTTCACCGCGTGGCGGCAATTCGGGATGGCATGCCACTATGTGGAATTGGCGGGAGCCGATCACTTCACGGCACTCGATCGGCTGTTTGCGCGCGAAAGCCCGCTGCTGGACGAGACGCTGGGCTGACCGCCCAATCGCCAGGCGCGATAAAACGAGATTTTTCTCTCTTTATAGGCGAATAGAAATCGTGTAGGTTGCCGACGTTAAGTGTTCCTTAACGGTATCGTGCTGTTTATCGCCCGAGCAGCAATCGAACGAATGGCACCAAGATGAACCCTTCCTCGCCTGCGACCGCTTCGTCGTCCGAGCCGCAGCAGCCGCCGCACGGCTGGGCGGTGCCGATGGACGAGCCGGGAATCGACATCAAGGAGATCATCGGCATCCTCAAGCGGCGCCGCTGGGTGATCATCTCCTGCGTGCTGCTGGTCACCACGCTGGCGACGCTGATCGGCCTGCAACAGACCCCGCACTACACGGCGACGGCGCTGGTGATGATCGAGCCGCGCGAGAGCCGGGTCGTCGATGTCGAGCAAGTGATGCAGGGGCTCGGCACCGACAGCGCCACCGTCGACACGCAGATCAAGGTGCTCCGCTCGCGCGGCTTGATCGAGCGGGTGATGGCCGGGCTCGACCTGTTCAACGATGCCGAGTTCAACGCGGCACTGCGCCGGGACGACCGGGAACTGCAGCTCGAATATGCCGGTCCCCTCGATCGCTTTCTGGCGTTGCTGCCCGACGAGTGGCTGATCGCCTCGGGTCTGGCCGAGGAGCCCCTGCCGCTGCAGTTGCTGCAGGACGAAGGGTTCGTGGAACAAGCGGCGATCGACAGTTTCGACAGCCGCCTGCAGGTGCGCCAGGAAGGCCGCTCCTACGTCATCGCCGTCAATTTCACCTCGGTGAACCCGGGCAAGGCAGCCCGGGTCGCCAATGCGGTGGCCGATCTCTATGTCCAGGATCAGCTCGATACCAAGCTGGCGGCGACAGCCAAGGCCTCGGGCTGGCTCGGCGAGCGGCTCGAGGCGCTGCGCGAGGATCTCCGGCTCGCCGAGGAGGCGGTCGAGAACTATCGCCTCGAGTACGAGCTGATCGATGCTCGCGGGGTCTCGCTCGCCGAGCAGGAACTCGCCGAGCTCAACCGAGAGGTCTCGGAGGCGCGGGCCGAACTCGCCGACAAGCGCACACGTCTGCAGCAGATCCGGGCGATGCGCGCGCGCGGCGAGAGCCTCGACAGTGTCGCCGAGGTCCTGAGCTCGATGGTGATCGTCAATCTCCGCCAGCAGGAAGCCCAACTGCTGCGCCAGGAATCCGAGCTGCGCACGTATTATGGCGATCGTCATCCGCGGATGCAGAACCTGATCGCGGAGAAGGCCAACCTGCAGTCGAAGATCGCGACCGAGGTCGATCGGATCATTCGGAACAGCGAGAACGAGCTGCAGGTGCTCGCCGGCCGGGTGCAGGCACTCGAGGCCGATGTCGAGAACCTCGCCGCTCAGACCGAGCAGGAACGCGGTCTCTACGTCGAGCTGCGCGAGCTCGAGCGCGAGGCGCAGGCCAACCGGCAGCTCTACGAGGCCTTTCTGCAGCGCTTCAAGGAGACCCGTGAGCAGCAGGGGATCGTCGAGGCGGACAGCCGGGTGATCAGCCGGGCGGCAGCACCCGAACAGCCGAGCACGCCCGGCACCAAGCTGTTCACCGCCGTCGGCTTCACCGCGTCGCTGATGCTCGGTGGGCTGCTCGCCCTCCTGCTCGAACGACTCGACAACGGCATCCGCAGCGGCCGCCAGGTCGAGGAGTTCCTGGGGCTGCACGCCCTCGGTCTCGTCCCGCGGCTCGACAAGCTCAAGCGGGGGATGCTGCCGCACCACTACCTGATGGCCAAGCCGCTCTCCGCCTATACGGAATCGGTCCGCGCCATCTACACCTCGCTGCAGCTGACCAATGTCGACAACCCGCCCAAGGTCGTGCTGGTGACCTCCGCGCTGCCGCAGGAGGGCAAGAGCACGCTGGCCTTGAGCCTCGCCACCTTCGCGGCGCGCTCCGAGCAGAAGGTGCTGCTGGTCGATCTCGATCTCCGGCATCCGAGCGTGCACCGTGATCTTCGCGCGCAGCCGGAGATCGGTTTCGTCGAGCTGATGGCGGGCGAGAAGACGCTCGACGAGGTGATCGCCAGTGATGCCGATACCGGGATCGACTATCTGCCGGTCAAGCGGCAGACCGCCAACCCGACCGACCTCCTGTCGAGCCGCAAGATGCAGCAGCTCATGCGAGATCTGCGGCATCGCTACGACTACATCGTACTCGACTCGGCACCACTGCTCGGCGTCACCGACACCAAGATCGTCGCCCGGCTGGTCGACAAGGTGCTGTTCGTCACCCAGTGGGAGAAGACCCCGGCCGACACCGCGCGCAACGGTCTCGCCGCCTTGCGCGAGGTCGATGCCGAGATCGGCGGCTCGGTGCTCACCCAGGTCGACATCAAGAAGCACGCCTATTACGGCTATGGTGACGTTGGCCAGTACTACGGCAAGTACCAGAAATACTACGTCAACTGAGCGGCGGCGGCGGTGGCGTCATCGTCGGCCGGTTGTCGTTGGCGGCATCGCCGGGCGGGTTCGCCGACGCTGCATCGGTCGCATTCGGGCCGCCGGCGATGCTGATGCCGGGGCGCCGCGTCTCGAGCAGGCGCAGCCAGCGGTCGAGTTCGCCGAGCGCCTGGCTGCGGTAGCGCAGCAAGAGAGCCACCGCACCGGCACTGTCGGTTCGGCGGGCGAATGCCTTGGCGAGTTCGGCCTCGCCGGGCTCCGGGTCGGTACCTGCGAGGATCGCATCTTCGAGGTGGCGCACGCGACGTAGCCGCCAGAACGCCATGGCGATTCCCTCGACGCATTCGGCCTCGAGCACGTCGCGCGGTGCCAGCCGCTGCCGCACAGCGTCGAGCAAGGCGGCAGCCGGATGGCCGTCGATTTGTGGGACCAGCTCCAGCTTGGTCGCCCGCAAGCCGTGGCGCAAGGCGTTGCGTCGCGATTGGCCCTTGCCCGCCGCCGTCTTGGGTCCGCGCGATCGACGGCCGTTGGCGCGGCTGGCGGCACGTTGCGCTTCAGTGCGGGGTCGCTTGGCCATGCCGCTTTCTCCGTATCCGAACGATCGACAGGCTAGGCGAAAATAGGAAAATAGTCAAGAAACCGTTCGCGCCTCACCAACCGCGACCAGCCGGCGCAACGTGTGCGGTCGACCCTGGGCCGAGGCGCAGCTTTGCGGCATAGTCGAGGCTGGTTGGTCTTTCAGGAAGTTCGCATCGTGCACAAAGCCGCTGTCGCCTCGATCAAGTTCGCCGTCGCCGTGCTCGTTCTCGCCCTGGTCACCAGCTATGTCCTCGGTATCTGGCCGTTTGCCGGCAAGCTGGAGGAGGTAGCCGAAAGCCAGGGACAGGCGCTGATCGGCGGCCCGTTCACCCTGGTCGATCATACCGGCGAACGGGTCACCGAGGCCGATTTCGCCGGGCGCAGCAAGCTGATGTATTTCGGCTACAGCTACTGCCCCGACATGTGCCCGTTGGGCCTCGCGACGATCGCTGCCGCTTACGACCAGTTGAGCGCAGAAGAGCAGGCCCGGGTCGTACCGATTTTCGTCACGGTCGATCCCGAGCGGGACACGGTCGAGGCGATCGCCGATTATGTCGATCTCTTCCACCCGGCGATGGTCGGGCTCACCGGCACGGCGGAGGAGACCGATGCCGCCGCCAAGGCCTATCGCGTCTACTACCGCAAGGCCGAAGGCGAGGGGTCGACCGACTATCTGGTCGATCACTCGACCTTCACCTACCTGATGGACGGCAACAACCGCTACGTCACTCATTTCGGGCACGATGCCTCGCCGGCGGAACTGGTCGAGGGCGTTCGCCGCCATCTGCAGGGTGCCGGCTAGACGCCGGCTGGACGCGGGCTAGACCAATGTGCCGCCGCGATCCGGTGGTTTCGGGCGTGCCGGTGCCCGATCGCGGAGGCGGTAGGCGAGCTTCTGCCGAGCGAGGTGTTCGAGGGTTGCCCGCCCGGTGCTCAGCGGTGCCTGAAACACGACCTCGACGAGACTCGGCGGGTGCATCGCGCTGACCCGCTGGGCCGTGCCGACAACCGCGATCTCGATGATGATGTCGTCGAGTGGTTCGGGCATGACGCAACTCTATAGCGATCTCGGACCGGTCGAAAACAGCTTCTTTTCAGGGCACGGCGTGGACAGAAGGCGCACGACGCTCTAAATGTGCGGGCGACGTCGGCGATATATCAACTCGATACACGCCGTTCTCGGCGGTGACATGCGGGACAGGACGATGCAGGGCGAGACGGGCATGAGCCGAGCCGGTGCGGCTGCCGAGATGATGACAGCGGCGGCGCGCCGATCGGCGCGGACCTTCGCCCGGCTTCTGCTGATCGGTCTGCTTACTGTGACGGCGACGGGCCATGCCCAGCAGCCGGCAATGGTTCAGGTCGACCGGGTGATCACCGAGCCGTCGGTCAGAACGGCAGCGTTTCTCGGCCGGGTCGTGGCGAAGGAGGAGGGGCCGGTGGCAGCCCGCGTCGCCGGACCTGTTGCCGAGATCGGCGTGGCCGTCGGCGATCGGGTCGATCTCGGCGCGCCGCTGGCCGTCCTCGACACCACACGCTTGGCTCTCGATCGAGCGCTCGCCGATGCCGATGTGCGGACGGCCGAGGCCGAACTCGCCGCCGCCCGCCGCGAGCTGGAGCTGATCGAGTTGGAGCGCGCCCGGCTGGTCCAGCTCGAAGGTTCGGCCGCGTTTTCGCGGGCTCGGCTGGACGACAAGAGCAAGGAGGCGACCGTGGCCGCCAGCCGGATCGAGGCGGCGGCTGCGCGCTTGGCGCGGGCCACGGTGATGCGCGACTACCGCGATGCCGATCTCGACGACGCCGAGATCCGGGCACCATTTGCCGGCGTCGTCGTCGCCCGGCACGTCAGTGCCGGCGCTCATGTTCAGGTCGGTGATCCCGTGGTCAGCCTGGTCGACGACCAGACGATCGAGATCGAGGCCGACGTGCCGGCGGACCGACTGGCGGCGCTCGCGGCCGGGCTGGAGGTCCGTGTCGAGGTCGCCGGCGGCGGCACGCACCAGGCCGAGCTGCGCGCCGTCGTGCCGGTCGAGAATCCCTTGACCAGGACCCGCGCCGTGCGGTTCGCCGCGACCGACATGAGCGAAGCCCTGGCGATCGGCCAGAGTGTCACCGTCTTCCTGCCGGTCGGACCGGCGCACGAGGTCGCCACCGTGCACAAGGACGCCGTCACCGTGAGCCTCCAGGGTCGGCAGGTGTTCGTCGTCGCCGGCGACGATACCGCCGAGCCGCGCCTCGTCACCCTGGGTGACGCGATCGGCAATCGCTTCGAGGTATTGGACGGGCTGGCGCCGGGCGAGCTCGTGGTGGTGCGCGGCAACGAGCGGCTGCGGCCGGGCCAGGCCGTCGCCTACGATCCGCCGGCCGCGGCGGCCGCCGCCGGCGAGCGGAGCTGAGCCGTTGAACCTCATTCGCCTGGCGATCGAGCGGCCGATCGCGGTCGTCGCGGCCGTGCTGATGGCCGTCCTCTTCGGCTACGTGGCGCTGTTGAGCATCCCGATCCAGCTCGCCCCGGACGTCACCAAGCCCGTCATCTCGATCACCACCGAATGGCCGGGAGCCGCACCCGCCGAGGTCGAGCGCGAGATCGTCAACGAGCAGGAAGAGGTCATGAAGGGCCTCGAGGGGCTCGAGCGGATCGAGAGCAAGTCGGAGGACGGCCAGGCGACGCTGACCCTCGAGTTCGCGGTCGGCACCAACATGGACCGGGCTCTGCTCTTCGTCGCCAACCGCTTGCAGCGGGTCTCCTCCTACCCGCCCGAGGCCACCGAGCCGACGATTTCCACATCGGGCGACGACGACAATGCCATCGCCTGGTTCGTCATTACCCGTGCGTCCGGCAACGAGCAGCCGATCGCGAGCTTCGGCCGGTTCGCCGAGGACACCATCCAGGATCGGCTGCAGCGCGTTCCGGGGGTCGCTCGCGTCGATGTGTTCGGCGGCGCCGATCCGGAGTTACAGGTCATCGTGAACCCGGCCAACCTCGCGCGCTACCGGCTCACCGTGCCCGAGGTCGTCGACAGCCTGCGCGCGGCGGGGATAGCCCTCACCGCCGGTGACGTCGCCGAGGGCAAGCGGCGCTACGTCGTTCGCACCGAAGGCGAGTTCCGCACCCCGGCCGATGTCGAGGCCGTGGTTCTGCGGTCGATCGAAGATCCCGAAAGCGGCCGGCTCGGGCGGGTCACGGTCGCCGACATCGCCGAGGTCCGCTTCGGCATCGAGGAGCCGACCGCGACCATCCGCGTGCTCGGCGAGTCGGCGCTGGTAGCACGGGCCATTCGCGAGCTCGGCTCGAACGTCATCGAGACGATGGTGGGGGTGCGCGAGGCGGTCGACGAGCTCAATGCCTTCGCCCTGCCGAACGCCGGGCTCGAGATCCGGCAGGTCTACGACGAGACCGTCTATATCGACAGCGCGATCAGCTTGGTCACCCAGAACATCTATATCGGCGGGACCCTGGCAGCGCTGATGCTGCTGATCTTCCTCCGCTCGCTGGGTGCCACGCTGATCGTCTCGGTCGCGATTCCGGTCTCGGTGATCGCCAGCTTCGTCGCCATGGCGGCGGTGGGCCGGTCGATCAACGTCGTCTCGCTCGCCGGCATCGCGTTCGCCGTCGGCATGGTGGTCGACGCCGCGATCGTCGTGCTGGAGAACATCTACCGGCTGCGTCAGGAGGGCAAATCCGCGGCCGAGGCGGCCTACGAGGGGGCGGCCCAGGTCTGGGGCGCGATCCTGGTCTCGGCGCTGACCACGGTCATGGTCTTCATCCCGATCCTCACCATGCAGCTCGAGGTGGGCCAGCTCTTCCGCGACATCGCGGTCGCCATCTCGGTCGCCGTCATCCTCTCGCTGGTGGTCGCCGTCACCCTGATCCCGGCCATGGCGCAGCGGCTGCTCGGCGGCAAAGGCGGCGGCCGGGCGGACGGCAGCCTGGTGATGCGGCGCATCCCGGTGATCGACGACCTGGCCGGCCTGTTCGCCCGCTTCGTGCTCGCCACCACCCGGCTGATCGTGGCGTCGCGGCCGCTCTCCATCGCGGTGGTCAGCAGCGTCACCCTGATCGCCGGCACGCTCGCCTGGACCTTTCTGCCCAAGCTCGAATACCTGCCGCAGGGCAACCAGAACCTCGTCTTCGGCATCGTCATCCCGCCGCCCGGCTACAACCTCGACACGATGACCGACATCGCCACCGACATCGAGGGCTCGGTCCGCCGGCTCTGGGCGTCGGAGACCGGGCCGGAGCCGACCGAGGACGGGCTGCCCAAGCTCGACCAGTTCTTCTTCGTCGCCTTTCGCGGCAACATGTTCGTCGGCGGCAGTGCGGTCGAAATGGATCAGGCGGGCGAGCTGATCGGGCCCCTGAGTGCGCCCGTCTTCCGCGAGCCCGGGACCTTCGGCTTCGTCAGTCAGCCCTCGATCTTCGGCGGCGGCATCGGCGGCGGGCGGACCATCGATTTCGACATCTCGGGCCCCGACCTCGAGCAGGTGCTGGGCGTAGCACTCAGGGCCACCGGCCGGATCGGCGAGGTGCTGCCGCGCGAAGCCGGCCACCAGTTCCGCCCGGATCCGGGCCTCGAGCTGGGGGCGCCCGAGATCCGCCTCAGCCCCGACCGGGTGCGTCTGGCCGATGCCGGGGTGACGGCGCGGAACTTCTCGTCCAGCGTCGATGCGTTCAACGACGGGCTGAGGGTCGCCGAGATCACCGTCGACGGCAGCCGCATGGACCTGACCCTGAAGGGGCCCGAAGGGCTGACCACCTCGACCCAGGGGATCGCGGCCTTGCCGATCGTCACCGCCGACGGCTTGATCCTGCCGGCCAGTGCCCTGGCCCGGATCGAGGTGACGGCGGGGCCGACCGAGATCCGCCGGGTCGAACGGCAGCGCACGGTGACGCTCCGGGTCAGCCCGTCGGCGGCGATGCCGCTCGAGCAGGCCCTGGAGCTGCTGCAGAACGAGGTGATCGCCCCGCTCGAAGAGGAGGGGCTGCCGCCCGGCATCCAGCTGCGCCTTTCGGGCACCGCCGATCAGCTGACCCAGACCTTCGACGAGATGGTCGTCGACCTGCTGCTCGCCATCGTCATCGTCTATCTGGTCATGGCCGTGCTGTTCGAGAGCTTCGTCTTCCCGCTGATCATCCTGTTCGCCGTGCCGCTCGCCGCCGCGGGTGGGGTGGCCGGGCTCGTCGTTCTCAACCTGTTCACGTTCCAGCCGCTCGACATGCTGACCCTCCTCGGCTTCGTCATCCTGGTCGGCATCGTGGTCAACAACGCCATCCTGCTCGTCCACCAGACGCTCTACCAGTTGCGCGATCTGGGCAAGACGCCGATCAACGCCATCATTGCCGCGACCAAGAACCGCCTTCGGCCGATCTTCATGAGCACGCTCACGTCCATCTTCGGCATGCTGCCGCTGGTGCTCTTCCCCGGCCCGGGCTCCGAGCTCTATCGCGGCCTCGGCTCGGTCGTCGTCGGCGGCCTCTCGCTCTCCGCAATCCTCACCCTTCTGCTGATCCCGCCGCTGCTCGCCCTGGTCCTCCGCCCGGCAGCCTTCCTCTACCGCACGGGCACCGGCAGCGCTGCCAAGTCTCCGGCAGAATAGGAATAGTAGCATAAATCGCCGGGGCTGTCGAGCCACCGCCCGGGATCGATCGGCCACCTTGCGAAGGCTGCGAGACGGACGTCAACGCCGGGCTCATGCGCGGCACAAGAGACAGATGCAACACCCTGCGCGCGAACGACAAACGCCGCGCGCCTGCGTCATCCTGTCGGCTCGGGATCGTTCGCGAATCCCGGGTTCGCTCGCTGCCCGGCCGGGTTCGCTCGTCGATTCGCCGGGTTCGTTCGTCGCCCGCCCGGGTTCGTTCGCGGGTCGACGGGACTAAATGTGACGCCTCGTGCACCATAAGCAATCGTGATGGCGCACAGATCGACTCGTTTCTCGGGTTACGCGTCATATACCGACTCGTTTCTCGGGTTGTGGCGCGTATAACGGCACAACCCGAGCGGCAACGAGTCGGAATACGACGCATCGACCGGGATTGGTTCGCAGGCTTACGATCTGGAATAAGCGTTGCTTATAGGAAGAAACGCGGGGAGGCGGCGCCTCCCCGCGGGCCCCTCCGGTCCTTTTGGCTGTGGTGCGCACGAGGGGCAGTGACAGCGAAGGCGTTTCGTGTACCCGATTCGCCGAAGCTCGGAGCGGCCGTGGCGGTCACAGGCATCAGGGGACGAGTGTGCGCGCGGTCGTCAAATAAGCGGCGCCGTGCTCCCTGGCCACCGCCTCGTCATGGTCTTCCGAGGCGAGATGGAGGGCTTCCAGGGTATCGGCGAGCCCCGCCATGTCTTCGCGCATCCGTGCGAGCGCGTTCTCCAACGTGTAGGTCAACTCGTGGATGGCCTCGAGGTCGGCACCTTCGAGCCCGTCCTGCTCCAGGATCGCCGCCAGCCTGTCGTTGTACTCGGTGAAGTTGGCGACTGCCGCCTCCAGCGTCGCTGCCGACTTGGCGTCGTAGTGCTCGACCCGGTCACTGGCCAGACTGGGCGTCCCAGCGGCGAGGCCGAGGACAAGGGCCGGGACGCAGGCGAGCGACTTGCGCGACAGTTTTACCATGGTTCTCTCCTTCGAAGACTCGGCATTGCCGACCGGCCGTTGCGACCTGTCGGCTTTTCCGTGCGTGGCGATCGGCGACCCCGTCGTGATGTCAGTATTGCCGGGACGTCAGGCCCGAAGCATTAGCCATTCAGCAATAATTTCGCCAAGCGGATTCGAGCACCCGTGCGAACTAGAATAATTCTTGGTCGCGGTGCTCCAGCCTGCGCCTTTCTTGTTTACGGGTCTTGTTTACGGGTCGCCTCAGCCGCCACAGGTCGTCCGCGGCCCGCGATGGACCTGGAGGACGACGATGCGGGTCGGTTCGACGGCAAGGACGATCCGCTGCCGGCCGTGGAGAAGCCGGCGGCGCGCCGGGTCATGCATGCCGGTTTTCAGGGCGAATGGGCAGCGCTCGTCGTTGCCGGGATGCCCCATTGCGGCGCGGTTCGCCGACGTCGGGCCTGAGCACCCCACCGCAAAAACCGGTGGGGTCCGAGGGGAGGCTAGCTTCCCCTCGCTTCTTGCGCTTCTTCGATGGTGCTCGGCTCGATGCCGTTCGAGGGCGTCTTGTCGAGGGAGTAGCCTTCGGCGCGGACGGTGCGCAGCAGGTCGGGGCGGTCGCCGGTGTTGATGGCGCGCCTGAGGCGGCGGATGGTGGCGTCGACGGTGCGCAGCTCGATGTCGAGGTCGGTGCCCCAGACGCGATCGAGCAGGGCACTGCGCGAGAAGACGCGACCGGGGTTTTCGAGGAAGTGGCGAAGCAGGCGGAATTCGGTCGGGCTGAGGTGGACTTCGTGGTCGCCCCTGAAGACGCGGTGGGCGGCGAGATCCATGCGCAGGTCGTGGAACTCGAGGACGTCCTCGGCGAAGGCCGGGCGCACACGGCGCAGCACCGCACGGATGCGGGCGATGAGTTCGGCCGGCGAGAACGGCTTGGTGATGAAGTCGTCGGCACCGGTGTCGAGGCCGCGCAGCCGGTCGGGTTCCTCGCCGCGGGCGGTCAGCATGATGATCGGGACGTGGGCGGTGGTCTGGCGGCGGCGCAGCCGGCGGCAGAGCTCGAGGCCGGAGAGTTGCGGCAGCATCCAGTCGAGCAGCACGAGGTCGGGGGTGCGCTCGTCGAGCATGACGATGGCCTCCTCGCCGTCGTGCGCCTGCGCCACGTCGAAGCCGGCGGCACCCAGGTTGTAGGCGAGGAGTTTCTGCAGTGGCGGTTCGTCCTCGACCACGAGGATGAGCGGTTTCACGGGGCGAGATTCCCGGCTGGTGCGCCGCCGGTAGTCTCTATTTCGACCTTGCGGCTCGGGCGATTGATTTGGGTGCCGTGCACCATGTAGTGGATTTTTTCGGCGATGTTGGTGGTGTGGTCGCCGATCCGCTCGATGTTCTTGGCGATAAACAGCAGGTCGATGGCGGTCGAGGTGGTGCGCGGGTCTTCGAGGATGAAGGTGACGAGCTCGCGGAAGAGGCTGTCGTACTCGTCGTCGACGATCTGGTCGCGGTGCCAGACGTCCATGGCCTTCTCGGTGTCCCGGGTGATGAAGGCGTCGAGCACGTCCTTGAGCATGGCCTGGGCGAGTTCGGCCATGCGCGGGATGGTGACGAACGGCTTGAGCTGCGGGTTGGTGGAGAGGCGCCGGGCGCGCTTGGCGATGCTCTTGGCGTAGTCGCCGATCCGCTCCAGGTCGTTGGAGATCTTCAGCGCCATCGAGATGACGCGCAGATCGACCGCCACGGGCTGGCGGGTGGCGAGCATCCTGATGGCCTGCTGGTCGACCGTTTCCTCGAGATCGTCGACGGCGCGGTCGGTGTGGATCACGTCCTCGGCGAGCTCGTCGTCGCGCTCGATCAGCGCCTTGATGGCCCTCGCGATCTGCCGTTCGGCATGCGCCCCCATCTGGACGATGAGGCCGGTGAGGTCGGCCAGATCCTCGTCGAAGGACTTGACCGTGTGCTTGCGCTGCATGGCCTCGGTCGGGTTGTTCATGATCCGATTTCCCTCAGCCGAACCGGCCGGTGATGTAGTCCTGGGTCATCTGGTGCTGCGGCGAGGTGAAGATCTCGCTGGTCGGGCTGAATTCGATCAGCTTGCCGAGGTGGAAGAAGGCGGTCTTCTGGCTGACGCGGGCGGCCTGCTGCATGTTGTGGGTGACGATGACGATGGTGTACTTCGCGCGCAGCTCTTCGATCAGCTCCTCGACCACCGCGGTGGCGATCGGATCGAGGGCCGAGCAGGGCTCGTCCATGAGGATGACCTCGGGGCTGACGGCGATGGCGCGGGCGATGCACAGCCGTTGCTGCTGGCCGCCCGAGAGGCCGAGCCCCGGCTCGTCGAGGCGGTCGGCGACCTCTTTCCACAAGCCGGCCCCTTTCAGGCTTTTCTCGACGATGCCGTCGAGGGTCGCCTTGTCGCGGGCGAGGCCGTGGATCTTCGGTCCGTAGGCGATGTTCTCGTAGATCGACTTGGGGAACGGGTTGGGTTTCTGGAACACCATGCCGACGCGGGCGCGGAGTTGCACGACGTCGATCGATTTGTCGTAGATGTCGTGGCCGTCGAGGCGGATGTCGCCCTCGATGCGACAGATCGGGATGGTGTCGTTCATCCGGTTGATGCAGCGCAGGAAGGTCGACTTGCCGCAGCCCGAAGGGCCGATGAAGGCGGTGACCTCGTTGCTCGTGATGTCGATGTCGACATCGTAGAGCGCCTGCTTTTCGCCGTACCAGAGGTTGACCTTGCGGGCGGTCACCTTGGTCTGGCCGGCCGCTGCGGCTGCCGCAGCAGCGGCGGAGGTGGCGCGGTCGGCGGACGCCGAGGCCGCATCGCGAGCGTTGGCTGCTACCATTTGGTTTGGAACCTCTGACGGAGGAAGACGGCGGTCGCGTTCATGATGATCATGAAGCCGAGCAGCACGATGATCGCCGCACTGGTGCGGGCGACGAAGCCGCGCTCGGGGCTGTCGAACCAGATGAAGATCTGTGTCGGCAGGGCGGTCGAGGGTGAGAGCATGCTGTCGGGGGCGGCGGTGATGAAGGCGTTCATGCCGATCAGGAGCAGCGGGGCGGTCTCACCCAGGGCTTGGGCGAGGCCGATGATCGTGCCCGTCAGGATGCCGGGCATCGCCACTGGCAGGACATGGTGGGTGACGGTCTGCTGCTTGGACGCACCGACGCCCAAGGCGGCTTCGCGGATCGAGGGTGGTACCTGCTTGAGCGCTGCACGGGTGGCGATGATGATGGTGGGCAGGGTCATCAGCGAGAGCACCATGCCGCCGACCAGAGGCGCCGAGCGCGGCAGGCCGAAGACCTGGAGGAAGACCGCGAGGCCCAAAAGGCCGAAGACGATCGAGGGCACGGCTGCCAGGTTGTTGATATTGACCTCGATGAAATCGGTGAAGCGGTTCTTCGGGGCGAATTCCTCGAGGTAGATGGCAGCGGCGATGCCCGTGGGGAAGCTGATCAGAAAGCAGACGAGCAGCAGGTAGAACGAGCCCCAGAGTGCACCTTTCAACCCGGCGAGCTCGGGGAAACGGCTGTCCGCGGCGGTGAACAGCGTCCAGTTGAAGGTCGAACGCACCCGATCCTGCTCGACCAGCCGGTCGTAGGTGTCGATCTGGCTGTCGGTGACGTTGCGCCGGTTGGGCGGCAGGTCGCGGTTCACCACCCCCTTGTGCAGCTGGTCGATGCGGTCAGCGGCCGGCACCCAGGCGGAGAAGGTCTGGCCGATCAGGTCGGGATCGGCGACGACCTGGTCGCGGATGAAGAACTGCGCCCCGTTGCTGATCATCGAGCGCATCAAGCGCTGCTCTTCGGGCGTCTCGATATCCGGGAACAGGCCGAGCAGGGCATCGTCGACAAAGGTCCCGTAGCGGGCGCGCGCCGCGTTTTCGGGGTCGATGGCGTCGGCCGGGATGGTGACGTCGAGGCGGATCGAGGTCTGCGTCCAGGCCGTCCGTGACGCGCTGACGATCGAGCCCAAGAGAATGAGCAAGAGCCCCATCGCGACCGCCACGGCACCGAGCCCGAGCAGCCAGAGCCGGGTGTCGGCCCGCCGCCGCTGCCGCAGCCGCTCTTGTGCGGCCGCCGAGGTGGCCCAGTTGCTGTCGATCTCGGCGCTGGGGAGGCGTTCGGTCTCAATCATACTGCTCTCGATATTTCTTGACGATGCCGATGGCGAGGATGTTCAGCAGCAGCGTCGAGAGGAAGAGGACGAGGCCGAGACCGAAGGCGGCGAGCGTCTTCGGGCTGTCGAACTCGGTGTCGCCGATCAGCAGGGTGACGATCTGCACCGTCGTGGTGGTCACGCCCTCGAGCGGGTTGAGGGTCAGATTGGCGGTCAGGCCGGCGGCCATCACCACGATCATCGTCTCGCCGATCGCCCGGCTCAAGGCGAGCAGCACGCCGCCCATGATGCCGGGCAATGCTGCGGGCAGCAGCACCTGGCGGATGGTCTCGGACTTGGTGGCACCGAGTGCTGCCGAGCCGTCGCGCAGCGATTGCGGCACCGCGTTCAAGGCGTCATCGGCGAAGGAGGAGATGAACGGGATCAGCATGATGCCCATCACCCCGCCGGCGACGATGGCCGCGGTCGGCGCCATGTCGATGCCGATTGCGGCGGCGAGATCGCGCAGGAACGGCGAGACGGTGATGACCGCGAAGAAGCCGTAGACGATGGTCGGGATGCCGGCGAGGATCTCGAGGATCGGCTTGATCGTGGCGCGCACCGGCTGGGCCGCGTATTCGGCGGTGTAGATCGCGGCCATCAGGCCGATCGGCACGGCGACGAACATCGCGCAGACGCTGACGACGATGGTCCCCCAGAACACCGGCACGGCACCGAACGAACCGAGGCCGGCGACCTGGTCCTCACGGATGGCGATCTGCGGCTCCCAGTTGAGGCCGAAGAGGAATTCGGCGACGGGAACGCGCTCGAAGAAGCGCCAGGCCTCGTAGATCAGCGACACGAGGATGCCGAGCGTGGTGACGATCGCGACCAGCGAGGCCAGGACCATCAGCGCGAAGACGATGCCCTCGACCTGGTGGCGGGCGCGAAAGGCGGGGTTGATGCGCGAGCGTGCCCAGGTCAGCCCCGCTACCGCCGCGGCGAGCACCGCGGCGATCAGGGCATAGCGGACGATCGACTGGTAGATGGCGAAGTTCTGTGCCGCCTCGAGGATCTCGGGCGGGGGGGTGCCGAAGGTGGTGCCGCGCGCCGCGTTCTTGATGCTGGAAAGCAGGAGGTTGCGCTCGGCAGCGGTGATGTCGGTGGTCATCTCGGCCGGCACGCTGCTCAACAGCAGCCAGTCGACGAAGCTGCCCTGGAGCAGCACACCGGCAACGAATATGACGAACGCCGGCAGGCCGGCGATCAGCGCCACGTAATAGCCGTAATATTGCGGCAGGGTGGCGAGCCCGCCGTTGGCGCTGGCATCGCGCAGCGCATTGGCGCGCTGGCGACCGAGATAGAAGCCGATGACCGACAGGACGATGAGGGTGGGGATCACCAGCGACTGGGTCATTCAGCGTCTCGATGTGCAATCGATCGAAAGGGAGGACGGGGTGGCGACCCGCCGGAGCGGGTCGCCACCTTCCATCCGGTCAGCCGCAGCAGCTCAGCTGGAAGGGGCTTCCATGCCTTCGCCGTTCAAGGCGGCATCCTGGACCGTCTTACGCCGCTCGTCCGGGAGCGGGACCAGGCCACGCTCCTGGAGGTAGCCGCCGGGGCCCATCGACTCTTCGCTCACGTATTCCTCGATGAACTCGGCGAGGTTGGGGATGGCGCCGCGATGGGCGTTCTTGACGTAGAAGAAGAGCGGCCGCGAAACGCCGTACTCGCCGGTCTCGATGGTGTCCGGCGAAGGCGCGACACCCTCGATCGAGGAGCCCTTCAGCGAGTCCTGGTTCTCGTAGAGGAACGAGTAGCCGAAGATGCCGAAGGCGTCGCTGTCGCTGGTCAGGCGCTGGACGATCAGGTTGTCGTTCTCGCCGGCCTCGACGAACGGGCCGTCGGTGCGCATGCGCTGGCAGACCTCTTCGTGGCGGTCTTCGTCGAGGTCGGCGATCGCCTCGAACTCGGCGCAGCCCTCTTCCATGACCAGCTCGACCCAGGCGTCACGGGTGCCGGAGGTGGGCGGCGGGCCGTAGACGAGGATTTCCTGGTCCGGCAGCGAGGAATCGATCTCGCTCCAGTTGGTATAGGGGTTTTCGACGATCTCGCCGTCGACCGCGACCTCGGCGGCCAAGGCCTGGAAGAGCTGGGCCTTGGTGAAGTCGACGTCGGCGCCTTCCTGGGCGGTGGCGAGTGAAAGGCCATCGTAGCCGAGCAGCACCTCGGTGACGTCGGTGACGCCGTTTTCCTTGCACGTCTCCCACTCGGACTCGGTCATGGCGCGCGACGCGCCGGTGATGTCGGGGTGGCTTTCGCCGACGCCACCGCAGAAGATCTGCATGCCGCCGCCGGTGCCGGTCGATTCGACCACCGGCGAGGGGGCACCGGTCACCGCCGAGAACTGCTCGGCCACGGCCTGGGTGTAGGGAAACACCGTCGACGAGCCGACGATGCTGATCTGGTCGCGCGCCTGGGCCTGGCCGGCGACGGCGACGATGGCCACCGCGGACGCGGTGAGTAGAAGATGCTTCATGAGGTCCTCCTTGGACGTCTATCGGTCGTTGGACGGCCCCTGTCTGCCGTCTTTGTGTGAGGCTTTTATGAGCTTATTGTGACGGTTTTGTGATGGCCGGTCCGAGCGCCGGCAGGAGAATGCGGAAGGTGCTGCCCCGGCCGAGCTCGCTTTCGATCGTGAGTTCGCCGCGGTGGCGGCGGGTGATGTGTTTGACGATGGCGAGGCCGAGGCCGGTGCCGCCGGCGTTGCGCGAGCGCGCCTTGTCGACGCGGTAGAAGCGTTCGGTCAGGCGGGGGATGTGCTCCGGGGCGATCCCGGGGCCCTGGTCGGTGACCGCGATGCTGACCGCACGCCGGCCGGCCAAGGCACCGCCGGCGGCCGGGGCCGGGTCGAGAAAGGCCGTTTCGATCAGCACGGTTTTTTTTGGCCCGCCGTATTTGACGGCATTGTCGACAAGGTTGGCAAAGAGCTGGTGCAACTGGTCGGGGGTGCCCTGGACGGCGGGCAGGGCGGTCTCGCCGCGGTGCACGAGGGTCACCTCGTGGCGGGTGGCGAACGGGCGGGTGCTGTCGATGACGCGGTCGACGATCTCGGCGACGTCGCAGGTCTCGGCCGGCGGCTGATCGGCGGCGAGTTCGATGCGCGAGAGCGAGAGCAGGTCGTCGACCAGGCGGGCCATGCGGGCGGTTTCCTCGGCCATGACGGCGAGGAAGGCATCGCGGGCCTCGGGGTCGTTTTTGGCCGGTCCCTGCAGGGTCTCGATGAAGCCGACCAGCGAGGCGAGCGGGTTCCTGATCTCGTGGCTGGCATTGGCGACGAAATCCGAGCGCATCCGCTCGATCATCACCTGCTCGGTCTCCTCGCGCAGCGCCAGAAGCGCCCCGTTGCCGCCCTTGGGCAGGTCGACCCGCTCGATATGCGCCGCGAACTGTTTTTTCTGGTCGACCGCTGGACGGAACGTGAGGTCGGAGGCGGCCTTGCCCTCGAGGGCGGCACCGAGGGCCGCGAGCAGGCCCGGATCGCGCAGCACGAGGCCGACATGCGAGGGCAGCGCACCGATGGTGAAGCTGCGTCTGGCGGCGGTGTTGGCCTGGATGACCCGGAGCTGGCTGTCGACCAGCAGGATGGGATCGGGCAGGGCCTCGACCAGCTGGTCGATCAGGCGCTGGCGGGCGGTGTTGTCGCGCTCGGCCCGCCGCAGTCGCCGGGCGAGGCCGGCGACCGGCCGGATGATGCCGTCGTTCTCGGGCGTGTCGGCGAGCGGCTCCGGTGCCGCCTCCGGCGAGCGGCCGAGCAGCCCGTCGAGCCAGCCCTCCAGCCGCTGGCGCTCCTGCTGGCGGCCGGCAGCGATGGCGACCGCGACGACGGCGGCGGCGACCGCGGCGAGCATGCCGGCCCCGAGCCCGGCTTCGCCCGCGATCGCCAGGATGACGAGGGCGGTTGCCGCCGGCAACAGGACGATCAGCACCTCGCGCCAGGCATGGCGGGGGGCAGCGCGGATGGTGCGCGCGAGCCGGGCCCTGAGCGGCCGGTCGGCGTTCGACTGCCCTGCGCTTATGTCCTGAGCTCCGGCCGGTCGCGGTAGAGGTCGAGGGCCTGGGGATTGGCCAGGGCCTCGGTATTGCTGACAGCACGGCCGTGGATCACGTCGCGGACCGCGAGCTCGGTGATCTTGCCCGAGCGGGTGCGCGGGATGTCGGTGACCTGGACGATCCGTGCAGGGACGTGGCGTGGCGTGCAGTGCTCGCGGATCCGTTTCTTGATCCGATCCTGGAGGTCCTGATCGAGGTTCACCCCGTCCTCGAGGCGGACGAAGAGGACGACCCGGACGTCGCCGTCCCAGTCCTGGCCGACGCAGATGCTCTCCTGGACCTCCTCGATCTGCTCGACCTGGCGGTAGATCTCGGCCGTGCCGATACGCACCCCGCCCGGGTTCAAGACCGCGTCGGAGCGGCCGTGGATGATGATGCCGTCGTGCTCGGTCAGTTCGGCATAGTCGCCGTGGCACCAGATGCCGGGGAAGCGGTCGAAATAGCTCTTCTGGTAGCGACTGCCGTCGGGGTCGTTCCAGAACGAGACGGGCATCGAGGGGAAGGGCTTGGTGCAGACCAGCTCGCCCTTCTCGCCGCGCACCGGCGTGCCGTTGTCGTCGACGATCTCGACCGCCATGCCGAGGCCGCGCATCTGGATCTCGCCCGGGTAGACGGGGCCCGCCGGATTGCCGAGCACGAAGCAGGAGACGATGTCGGTGCCGCCGGAGATGGAGGCGAGCTGCAGGTCGCTTTTGATCTTGCCGTAGACCCATTCGAAGCTCTCGGCGACCAGTGGCGAGCCGGTCGAGAGGATCGTCCGGAGCTTCGTGAGGTCGTGCGTCCGCATCGGCTCGCGCCCGGCTTTCTTCAGCGCGTCGAGATATTTGGCCGAGGTGCCGAAGGCCGCGATCCGTTCCTCGGCGGCGATGTCGAAGAGGATGTCCGGGGTCGGGTGGAAGGGCGAGCCGTCGAAGAGCACGAGGGTGGCTTCGCTGGCCAGGCCGGTGGCCAGCCAGTTCCACATCATCCAGCCGCAGGTGGTGAAGTAGAAGAACCGGTCGGCGGGGCGGATGTCGGTGTGCAGCTTGTGCTCTTTGAGGTGCTGCAGCAGGGTGCCGCCCACCCCGTGGACGATGGCCTTGGGCTTGCCCGTGGTGCCGGAGGAATAGAGGACGTAGAGCGGGTGGTCGAAGGGGACCCGGGTGAAGGCGAGATCCGGGACAGGCTTTGTCAGGTAGTCGGCGAAGGCGACGGCCTTCGCGATGCCGGCGAGATCCGGGGCCTTGTCCAGAAACGGGTAGACGACGGTGCGGGCGAGGCAGGGGAGGGCCCGCGCGATCTCCTCGACCTTGGGGCGGATGTCGACCCGCTTGCCGGCGTAGTGGTAGCCGTCGACGGTGAGCAGCACCTTGGGCTCGATCTGGCCGAACCGGTCGAGCACGCCCGAGATGCCGAAATCGGGCGAGCAGGAGGACCAGACCGCCCCCAGGCTCGAGGTGGCGAGCATGCCGATCACCGCCTCGGGTGCGTTGGGCAGATAGCCCGCCACCCGGTCGCCCTGGCCGACGCCGTCGGCCTTCAGGCTGGCGGCCAAGGCTGCCACCTGGTCGCAGAGCTCGGCCCAGGAGAGCTCGCGGCGGCTGCCGTCCTCGCCCCTGAAGATGATCGCCGGGGTGGCATCGCGGCGGCGCAGCAGGTTCTCGGCGAAGTTGAGCGCGGTGCCGGGGAACCAGATCGCCCCCGGCATCCGCTCGGGGTGGCGCAGGGTTTCGAGGCTGTCCGGGATGGTGGCGATGGCACCCTCCTTGAACATCAGGCGCCAGAACCCCTCGATGTCGTCGACCGACCACTCCCAGAGATCGTGCACCGCGGCCGGCCCGGCGAAGCCCTGCATCCGTGCCAGCTGGGCGATCTGCGTCGCCTCGGCGCGCGCATCGTCCGGGCGCCAGATCGGCATCACCATCGCTTCACTCCCTTGCTCCGCGGCCGCCCCGGGGCCGCGGCGATCCTCTACCGCCGACCATCGCATCGCCGATTTTCCGGCTATACGCAACCTCCGCCACATGCCCTGCCAGCTGAACCTTACGTTCGGCCGAGGCGGACGCTATGGTCCACAGCCGGCACACAGCAACGGGAGGTCCGTGATGAACGAGGACGCCTTCAACATGGCGCTGCGCAAGTTCCTCAAGCAGGTCGGCGTGACGAGCCAGCGCGAGATCGAGCAGGCGGTGCGCGACGCGATCGCCGACGGGCGGTTGCAGGGCAACGAGACGCTGCCGGCCAAGGTGGTGTTGACCGTGGGCGGGATCGATCTCCGGCACGAGATCGAGAGCGACATCGCGCTCCAATGAGCCGCGGCTGGGCGCTTCTCGGGGCGTTCGTCCTGCTGCTCGTGACCGCCGCCGGCCAGCCGGCCGCTGCCGCCTTTCTCGGCCATGGCGGCCCGGTCAAGGGGCTGGCGCTGACCGCCGACGGCGAGCGCATGGTGAGTGTCAGCTTCGACTATTCGGTGATCGTCTGGCGGCTCGCCGACGGGGCCGCCCTCGATGTCCGCTACGGCCACGATGCGGCGGTCAACGCCGTGGTGGTGCTGCCGGACGACGCGGGCTTCGCCACCGGCGGCGACGACGGGGTGGTGCTGCTCTGGGCTTTCGACGAGGCGGCACCGGCAGCCCGGCTGGAGGGCCATGCCGGCCGGGTGGTCGATCTCGCGGTCAGTGCCGACGGACGGTATCTGGCCTCGGCCGGCTGGGACCACAGCGTGCGCCTCTGGGACCTGGCGAACGGGACCGCCGCCCGCGTGCTCGACGGGCACGGCGGGCCGGTCAACGCCGTGGCCTTCACGCCCGACGGCGGGGATTTGCTGACGGCCGGGGCCGACGGGTTGCTGCGGCTCTTTCGCGTCGCCGACGGGACGCAGCTGGCCGCGTGGGGCGGTGGACCCGAGGCGGTGCATGCCCTCGCGGTCGACGCCGAGGGGCAGACGGTGTTCGCCGCCGGTGCCGGCGGCGAGGTGCGGCATTGGGACCTCGCGACCGGCGAGGCGCTGGCCGGTTTCAGCGCCGGGGTACCGACCCCGCTCTTCGCGCTGGTGTCGAGCCCGGCAGGCGACCTTTTGGCCGCCACCGGCATGGACGGGACGATTTCGCTCTGGGACACCGCCACGGGCGAACTCCAGGAATTTCTGGGTGGCGAGCGCAACCCGCTCTGGGCGCTGGCCATCGCCCCGGACGGCCGCACCCTCTATGCCGGCGGCAACGACCGGACGATCCGCCAGTGGGACCTCGCGACCGGGCTGGAGATCGACGGACCGGCCGCGCTGCCGCCGGCGGACGGGGTGGTCGCGGCCGACGGCGAACTCGGCGAGGCTGTCTGGCGGCGCTGTGTCGCCTGCCACACCCTCGAGCCCGACGGCGGCAACCGGGCGGGGCCCACCCTCTACGGCATCTTCGGCCGGCCGATCGGCGCCGTCGAGGGCTATCCCTACTCGCCGGCACTGGCCGATGGCGACATCGTCTGGACCGCGGCCACGGTGGCCGAGCTTTTCCGCAAGGGACCGGACGTGGTGACGCCCGGCACCAAGATGCCGATCCAGCGGATCACCGACGAGGCGGAACTCGAGGCGCTGATCGCGTTTCTCGAGCGCGAGGCGATGCCGGGGGAGTGAGGATCAGTCGTCGGTGGGCGTCGCCCGGAGTCGCTTCACCCTGGCTCGGTGCTTCTTTGCCTCGAGCTTGCGCTCGTGGCTGGCGCGGGTCGGGCGGGTGGCGCGGCGGTGTTCGGGTTCTTCGGCGGCTTCGCGCAGCACCTCGACGAGGCGGCGGCGGGCGTCCTGGCGGTTCATCTCTCGGGTGCGAAAGCGGCGAGCGGTGATGACGATCTCGCCGGCCTGGTTGAGCCTGCGGCCGGCGATCGCGGCGAGCCTGGCCTTGACGGGCTCGGGCAGGCTCGGCGAGGCCATGGCGGCAAAGCGGAGCTGGACCGCGGTCTCCAGCTTGTTGACGTTCTGCCCGCCCGGGCCGGGCGAACGGATGAAGCGCTCGTCGAGTTCGGCGTCGTCGATGACGATCCGGTCGGTGATCTGGAGCATGACAAGATCAGCATAGCCGGCCGCGCCGATCCTGTCGCGGTCCAGCGGACGTGATTGAAGTCGCGGATTTTGTTGCTAGAATCGGGTCCGGCGGTCGCGGTGATCGTGCTGGGCGTTGGAGGAGTCGCATGAAGGCGTTCTTGTTGAGCGTGGTGGTGGCCATAGCACTCGCCGTGGGCGGCTATTATCTCGTGGCCGAGTTTCAGCAGCCGGCCGAGGAGGCGTTCTCGTCACCCGGGACGCGGCTCTAGGGCGGCTCGAGCCCGGTCGCTGGTCGGCCGCAAAGGCGAACGGGCCGGCCCCTTGCGGGGTCGGCCCGTTCTCCCGGCCGGGGCTCGCGTGGCTATTCGGCCGGCACGGCCTGGCGGCCGCCGCCCGTATGGATGTGCCCCTTGGCCCGCTGTTCCTCGGCCCAGAGGTCGTGGTGCGCTTCGGCCCAGTTGAGGTCGACCTCGCCCGAGCCCATCGCCTCGAACGCGCCCTCCATGCCGACCGAGCCGATATAGATGTGCGCCAGGATGATCGAGATCATGATCATCGACAGCACCGAGTGCAGCACATGGCTGAGCTGCATGCCGGCCATGTCGGTGACGGTGAACGGGAACATCAGGATGTAGCCGGTGGTGGCGATGGCGGAGCCGAGGATGAGAACAGACCAGAAGATGAACTTCTGCCCGCCGTTGAACCGGCGCGAGTGGGCATGCCCGTGCCCGACCACGCCACCGCCGGCGAGGAACCACTCGACGTCGAGCCGGCCCGGAATGTTGTCCTTGACCCAGAGGACGAACATCAAGAGGATGCCGGCGACGAACGGGAACGAGACGAAGTTGTGGGCGAGCTTGGCCCATTCGGAGAAGGTGGCGAACGGCTCGGGCCCGATCAGCGGCATCAACAGCGCCCGACCGTAGGCCATGTTGAGGCCGCTCAGCGCCAGCACGATGAACGAGCTGGCGGCG
>Ga0208075_1000022_pt1 | contig 91911 bp, 87 predicted proteins | sample HotLakmasection5_FD_184728 | JGI IMG/M metagenome (GOLD analysis project Ga0208075, IMG submission 184728) | Hypersaline microbial mat communities from Hot Lake, Washington, USA - Section #5 (SPAdes) | ecosystem: Environmental > Aquatic > Non-marine Saline and Alkaline > Hypersaline > Microbial... | reverse complement strand
CGGGCGCCGGGGTCTTGCGAAGAGACCGCGAAGCAGCGACGACACCCCACGGCCGTGGCCCGGTCGTCCACAGTCCGCACCATGCCGTCACCGCGAGCGGAGCGAAGCGGCCCAGTCCCGGCGTCGCCCGTCCGAAGAGCCATGGGTCGCGCCAGCGGCGCCAATGGATTGCTTCGCTGCGCTCGCAAAGACGGCTTGTCTTCAACCTTGCCACAGTTTCATCCAACGGGATCGGCCGGAACGGACGGTGTGAACTCGCGACGGCGGCTTTGTTGAGATTTTTTGCCCCTTTCGGCTGCGCCCGGCAGGCTGGGCCGGAAGGCCCGGCTTCCGGCATCAAGCCCCGCCGGGCGGCGGCGCGGCCCAGCCCTGCTTGCACACGGCCGCACACGGATCCATCTTCCGGTTGATCCGCAAACCCGCCGGACAGGACTGCCGAGATGGACCGCGACCGCGCCATCGCCATTCTGGCCAGCCACGCCGACGAGATCCGCGCCCGCGGCGTCGCCTCGCTGGCCCTGTTCGGCTCCGTCGCCCGCGGCGAGGAGCGGCCGGAGAGCGATGTGGACATCCTGATCGACCTGGTGCCGGACAGCCGGGTGTCGCTGTTCGACGTCATGGACCTGCAGGACCGGCTCGGCGACCTCCTCGCGGCCCGCGTCGACCTCGTGACAAGAGGCGGCCTGCATCCGGATCTGCGAGACGATATCCTTGGTGATGCGATCAGGGTTTTCTGATGCGCGACCGGTCTCCCCTGCCCCGCACCCTTGATATCCTGGAAGCCATTGACCGAATTCATCGGTATACGGAAGGCATGACCATTGAGGACTATCGACACGACAACCTGCGCCGGGATGCCGTAGAACGCTGCCTGGAGATCATTTCGGAAGCCTCGAAACATCTTCCTGACCGGTATACGTCGCGGTATCCGGACATCCATGGCGGAGGGTCCGAGCATTCGGCAATTTTTCACGACACGAGTATTTCAGGCTCGATGACGTAACGATCTGGGAGATCGTGACATCCAGCCTCAAGCCGCTACGCCATGCCGTGGCCGAAATCCGTGTCGGGCTGCAGCGTGAGAAGCAGGGGTCAGGAAAGACATAAGGACCTGGTCCGCGCGGCGCGGCATTGACCTCGGATCGGCTTCGCGGGCAGGGCCTGTTCCTGTCTTGCCATACAAGATTTTATCGAACATTTTACAGTCATCGCGAGCGCAGCGAAGCGACCCAGACGCGGCGGTGCAGCAAGGGCTGCCGTCGGGCGATGATGGCGGGGTCGGGACCGGGTCGCTGCGCTGCGCGAACAAGAAACAACGCGTCGATGGCCCGCCTCCGCACGGTTTCATCCAGCAGACGCGGCCGGGCGCCGGGGTCCTGCGAAGAGGCCGCGAAGCAGCGACGACACCGCACGGCCGTGGCCTGGTCGTCCACAGTCCGCACCATGCCGTCACCGCGAGCGTAGCGAAGCGGCCCAGTCCCGGCGTCGCCCGTCCGAAGAGCCATGGGTCGCGCCAGCGGCGCCACCGGATTGCTTCGCTGCGCTCGCAAAGACGGGTTGTCTTCAACCTTGCCACAGTTTCACCCAACGGGATCGGCCGGAACGGACGGTGTGAACTCGCGATGACGGCAGAAATTGCATTTTTCTCTTTTCATGGATGCAATGCGCTGGCCGTGGGATGGCGGTGTTTCGCTGCGCCAACAAGGAAACGATCGGTCGATCCGGTCACGCGGGGCGGCCTGCATCCCGACCTGTGCGACGACATCCCGCGCGACGCCGTCACGGCCTTCTGACAATCCGAAACAAGAAAGGGCGCCCACAGGGGGCGCCCTTCCCGTCCCGACCGGCCCGGCAGGCCGGCGCGAGAAAGCTTAGCCGACCTCGGCCATCTTCAGGGCGGTGTCGGACATGCGGCAGGCGAAGCCCCACTCGTTGTCGTACCAGCTCATCACGCGCACCAGGGTGCCGTCGACGACCTTGGCCTCGTTCAGGGCGAACATGGACGAGTGCGGGTCGTGGTTGAAGTCGATCGACACCAGCGGCTCGTCGTAGCAGCCCAGGATGCCCTTGAGCTGGTTGCCCTCCGACGCCTCCTTGATGGCGTTCTGGACCTCCTCGACGGTGGTGGAGCGCTTGGCGACGAACTTCAGGTCGACCACCGAGACGTTCGGGGTCGGCACGCGCATCGCCACGCCGTCCAGCTTGCCCTTCAGCTCCGGCAGCACCTTCCCGACGGCGCGGGCCGCACCGGTCGAGGTCGGCACCATCGACATGGCCGCCGCGCGGGCGCGGTGCAGGTCCTTGTGCATGGTGTCGAGCAGGCGCTGGTCGCCGGTGTAGGCGTGGATCGTGGTCATGAAGCCGTGCGAGATGCCGATCGTGTTGTTCAGCACGTAGGCCACCGGCGCCAGGCAGTTGGTGGTGCACGAGGCGTTGGACACGATCTTGTGCTCGGCGGTCAACTGGTCGTGGTTCACGCCGTAGACGACCGTGATGTCCTCGTCGGTGCCCGGGGCGGAGATCAGCACCTTCTTGGCGCCCGCCTCCAGGTGCTTGCCGGCGGCATCGCGCTTGGTGAAGATGCCGGAGCACTCCATGGCGATGTCCACGCCCAGGTCGCCCCACGGCAGCGCCGCCGGGTCGCGCTCCTGCAGCGACTTGATGCGGTGGCCGTTGACGATCAGCTCGTCGCCCTCGACCGAAACCTCGCCGGGGAAGCGGCCGTGCACGCTGTCGTACTTCAGAAGATGGGCATTGGTCTTCAGGTCGGCGAGATCGTTGATCCCCACGACTTCGATATCGCCCTTGCTCTCCTCGTAGATCGCGCGGAGTACCAGACGGCCGATGCGGCCGAAACCGTTGATGCCTACTTTAATGGCCATTCGTTCCTCCAGTTCCTGTTCTTGTGAAGCGGTGGTTCGCTCGGAGTTTTGCCAGCCCTTCGGGATTGAAGGCGTGGTTCGGCTTCGGGGCGAAACGGGTCGGGGCGGCTGCCCGTTCCCGGAATGTCGGCCGGAGGCGCGCCGCCGCGCGGGCGGCAGGGCGCTGCCGCCGAACGGTTGCGCACGGGCCCGGCCGTGGCGTTTCGGTCCGGCCCATCTTATAGTCGGTTCGCGCCGCCACGGCCAGCGCTTCCGCAAACGCCCGGCTGCGGCGCGGCAGTTGACGGGCGGCCGAAGGCGACCGTAGTCTCACCACCGCCGCGCCGCCGTCAACCCCCCATGGACGCCTGCCACCGCGATGTCCCGCGTCGTCGCCGAACTCGAGCGTTTGGCCCGCGCCATCAGCCAGCTGGAACAGGCGCTGGCGGCGCGGGAACGGCGCCACGCGGAACAGATGGAGGCGGCCCGGCGCCGGCACGAGGCCGAGACCCACGCCATGGCCGAGCGGGTCGAGAAGGCCATCGACCGGCTGGAATCCGTCCTGGGAGGCTGACCCACGTGCCCCGCGTCGACGTCGTCCTGAACGGCCGCACCTACCCCGTCGCCTGCGGCGAGGGCGAGGAGGAGCGGGTCCGCGCCATCGCCGCCTATGTCGACGGCAAGGCGGCGCAAATCCGCAGCAGCGCCGGGCACGTCAGCGACGCCCACCTGCTGGCGCTGACCTGCCTGCTGCTGGGCGACGAGCTGTTCGAGGCCGGCAACGTGCGGCCCGGCCGCGCCGGCCCGCACCCCGAGGCCGAGCACGAGGCCGAGCTGGCCGAGGCGATCGGCGCGCTGGCCGACCACGTCGAAGCCCTTGTCGGCCAGGTGCGCCAGGGTTAGATCTGTCGTCAAGCGGGGCTGCGCGGTGCGTCAGGTCCGATTGTCCCCGGGGCCGATATCTCATCCTCCCGGGAGCTGTCACTGTCGGGGTCGTGGCCCCGGCATTACGGCGCCCACCTGCTTGAGCAGGGCCCAGAGGAGACGACATGACCAACGGCCGAGGCGGCTCCGCCCAGAGTCTCGTTCGGGTGCATGCCGCGAGCGCCGGATCGACTCCCGCCGATCCGGCGTTCGCGTCTGTCGACCCGCGGGCCGCCGCGGTGCGCGAGGCCAAGCGGACGGCCCGTCGCGCCGCCCGCGCGCGCCGTGCCGCCGCCCATGCCGCCGGCCCCGAGGCCGCCCGCGCCGTCGCCGACCGGCTGCTGGCCGCCCTGCCCCTGCCCGTCGGCACGGTGATCGCCGGCTATGTGCCGGTGCGCGACGAGCTGGACGTGTTCCCGCTGCTGCACGCCGCCCACGACCGCGGCCTGGCCTGCGCCCTGCCGGCGGTGGGCGGGCCCGACGCGCCGCTGGCGTTCCGCGCCTGGCGGCCGGGCGACCGGCTGGCGCCGGGGCCGTTCGGCGTGCCGGCGCCGCAGCCCGACGCCGCGCCGGTGCGGCCGGGGGTGGTGGTGGTGCCGATGCTGGCCTTCGACCGCGCCGGGCGGCGGCTCGGCTATGGCGCCGGGTACTACGACCGCACCCTGGCGGCGCTGCGCCGTGCCGGGGCGGTGACCGCGGTGGGCGTCGCCTATGCCGCGCAGGAGGCACCGGCGGTGCCGGCCGACGGCCACGACCAGCCGCTCGACTGGATCGTCACCGAGCACGACGCCTTCCGCCCCGACCCGGAGGCCGCCCGCGGCGGGACCGGGCGGACCGCGGCTGCGCGTGACGCGGCGCGACACCCGGACGCCGCGGACGCGGGGGGTGCGGAGGGCGCGGCATGAGGATCCTGTTCCTGGGCGACGTGGTCGGCCGCAGCGGCCGGGTCGCGGTGTTCGACGCCCTGCCCCAGCTGCGCCGGCGCCTGGAGCCCGACTTCGTGATCGTCAACGGCGAGAACGCCGCCGGCGGCTTCGGCATCACCGCGAAGATCGCCGAGGAGTTCTACGCCGCCGGCGCGGACTGCCTGACCACCGGCAACCACGTCTGGGACCAGCGCGAGCTGATCGGCACCATCGACCGCGACCACCGCCTGCTGCGCCCGGTCAACTTCCCGCCCGGCACGCCGGGGCGCGGCGCGACGATCCTGCCGGCGGCGGGCGACCGCCGCGTGCTGGTGGTCAACCTGATGGCGCGGCTGTTCATGGACCCGCTGGACGACCCGTTCGCCGGCATCGACGCCGCCCTGGCCGATCTGGCCATGCCGCGCGACGTGGACGCCATCGTGGTCGACTTCCACGGCGAGGCGACCAGCGAGAAGATGGCCATGGGCCACTACCTGGACGGCCGCGTCAGCCTGGTGGTCGGCACCCACAGCCACGTCCCCACCGCCGACCACCAGATCCTCACCCACGGCACCGCCTACCAGACCGACGCCGGCATGTGCGGCGACTACGACAGCGTCATCGGCATGAAGAAGGACCCGGCCATCCACCGCTTCGTCCGCAAAATGCCCGGCGACCGCCTGACCCCGGCCGAGTCCCCCGCCACGGTCTGCGGGCTGGTGGTCGACACCGACGACCGCACCGGCCTGGCCGTGCGGGTGGAACCGCTGCGGGTGGGGGGGAGGCTGTCGAGCCACTGGCCGGCAATGGAGGAGGGGTTTGTGGGGGTGGGGTGGACGTAAGAAGGGATGTTTCTGATGCATACTAGTTTTCTAATAGGTAGGCAATTATCCGCAATAATTGTGAACAGTGAATTTGGTCTTCCGATAATAAGTGTGACAGTTTAATATTATAACTTTTTGTTGCATGCGGGCTAAAGTCATGTTTGAAATTTCCGTTTTTTGAGGTTGACGCCCCTAATGCATCTGCTATGGTGATGGCTTAAGGGCTCATTCAAGTAAGCTTATCAGAGACCAGATATTGGTTTAGTGAGACTTAGGTCCTGACGCAAAGATGAAGAAGGCTTGACTTCAGGTTTCTCTGCTGTAGATGGAGATAAAAATGCCCAAATACAGGGTACGTAGCGACGATCCTCAGACTAACGGGATGATGGATTACATGTTTGAAACTGCGAATGAAGCAGCCGCTCGTGCTCAGGCTATGATTGCCAACCGTTTCAATCCCGTCGTGATTCGTCGTGAGAACGGTGAAATTATTTCTTTGGCTAAGCTTCAGCATGAGGCTGAGGCTGAGGCTGAGACTGAGCGTAATTCAAATCGACTTATTCAACAGACTTCAAGCAGCGGATAGCGATGGGGTATTATTATTTGTAGACGTTGGTGCTTGAATGTGCCTTTCCTTCGATGATCACCGGAGCTTTATTGTATTTAGTATGTTTTACAGCTATCAAATAGTAGGTTTATTACGTCTGCTACCGTGAATCTTACAATAATGTCAATTACATTGGCTGCTAGCTTCGTAATCTCCGAAATCACACTGTTGTAACCTCACTCGGTAAATGAAGATGCGTACGGAACTTGAAGACCAATTGCCGAATGATTTAACGCGCTATATAAGGTTGCTTCGTGAGGATATGGCACATCGATTTGAAGAAGGAATGGGCTCGGTCGGGAGACTTGAATTGTTGTTAAGTTTTGATCGCGCGTTGGAGTTGACAGCACTGCTTTTCCTTGCAGGAGAAGATCAGCCTGAGACTTCTGTTTCTATTATGAGAGGGAATGATTTTGAAACGGAACGGGCATACTCGCATGATAGTTGGCGGTTTGTATTGTGGTCAAACAGGTGGAAAGGAAACATAAAAAGAAGCTTGTATGAGCACTATTTAATCAAAGGGAATTTATCCGATAAAGAGCAACAATTGCTTAGGCAGCATGCTCCCGGAATTTATAGACTTTGGCTAAAAGGACTTGCGGCTAATCAGTAAATCAATGAAGGGTTAATTGGCCGGCGGGAAATAACTATGGCAGTATTGCCGGCGTATCGTTTTGATGACGCCGAGCACGGTGTTTGCCGCTGGAGCATGGCTGATGGGGCGAGCAGCAGTTACTTCAACGTTGGCCTGGACACGATCTTTACATGAATACGCCCGGCGTCCAGGGTTTCGGATTCGGTTTCCACCCGTGCCGACAGAATGCAGTCCTTCTCGAACTCGATCGGCCCCAGCTGCAGGACGAACTGGAACTTGAACGCCGTTCTGCCGGATGGGGCCGGCTCCTTCGGCAGGTCCGGCGCCTCGGCCTGGGCAAGAATTTCGTCATCCCGAAGGACGGTGACAGCCAGCCGTTCGAACGGCTTGGTCGTCGGCGTGAACGCCTGGACGATGACGGCAAGGCCGCGAAGCGTCACGGGCGGGTCGCCGGTCCCCACCAAATCCGCGCCGTAAACACCCATGAAGGACAGCTTGTTGCCCGTTTCGAAGCGCACGTCGTCGCAGAACAGGGCCATCGCATGCCGCACCGTTCAGCCCTCCCGTCCCGGCCGCATCAGGCCAGAAACGTCCACACGTCTTTGCTGGTCGACGGCTTGGGCTCCGCCCTGACTGCGAGCCCGTCATTCGTCGAGAACACCGCTGCCGAGTTCGACCCCGGCCATGCGGCTGCGGCGTCGGCGCGGACAAGCGTGATGTGCGGCTTTCTGTTCATGGCGTAGGCCAGATCAGACAGCGTCTGCATCGTTATGTTCGACTGCGTCGTGAGGATCCGGGTGATAGACGCCTTGTCCTTGCCCAGCACATCGGCAATCTTCTTGCGCGTCAGACGGTTCTCCGTCTGCTCTTCGGCAAGCGCCGTCAGCAGCGCCGACCGCAACTCCGCAATCAGGCGCGTGTACTGGCGCCGGCGCGCGTCGGCCTTCGGTCGCAGTTCAGAGGACATCGTGCAAACCTCCCGTGATGTATTCCGGCGACGAACCACGGTGAACCCCGCTGCTTGCTGCACGAAGTTGACAAGAAAGTCAACCGCCCGGCCGCCACCCCATCCCCCCACTCCGCCTCCGGTTTTCATCCCCCGCCGGCTCGCGTACCGTAGGGATCGAAGGGACCATGCCGATGCCCCAGATCGGCATCGTGCTGGGCGGGCATGGCACGCGCCATGCCGGCGGGGCGCGGGAGTTCCTGGCCGTGGCGTAAGGCATGCGCCGGAGGTTCGCCGGGTTCCATGTGGAGGCGGCGTTCATGGGACCGGCCGAGCCGCGGCTGGAGGCGGCAGGACGGGGGCGCGCGATGGAGTGGGCTGACGTGCTGGCGGAGCCCGGCCACCCCTCAGCCACGCTCCCTACCTCCAGGCCTATCCCCACGCCACCATCAGCCGCCCCTCCCCGTCCGGCAGCACGCGCGTACCGAAGGGGCGGCTCTCGCGGTCCAGGGTTTCCTGGAGCCAGCGGGTGTCTTCGGCCGACGCATGGTGCAGGCGGAAGCGGCGGATCTGCAGCGGGGTCAGGTGCAGGTCGAGCAGGGCGCCGGTGGCGGAGTCGAAGCGGGGGAAGTACATCACGGACAGGTCGTCGCGGTACTCCTCGTAGCCGCTGATCCCTTCGTAATCGTTGATGAAATCGCCGCAGCCGTACAGGATCGGGCGGTCGCGGTACACCTCGATGGCCTTGGCGTGGTGCGCGGAGTGGCCGTGCACCGCGTCGGCGGCGCCGGCGTCGATCAGGCCGCGGGCGAAGCCCTGCTGCCGCTGCGGCACCTCGTAGCCCCAGTTCGGGCCCCAGTGGATCGAGGCGACCACCACGTCGCCGGGGCGGCGCACGCCCTCGACCGCCGCGGCGATCCGCTCGACCGTACGCGCCGACAGGTCGGGCAGCAGGTTGACGCCGGGCCGGTCCGCCGCGGCGGCCCAGGCGCGGGGCACGCCGCTGGTCTCCACGCCGAACGCGAACACCAGCACCCGGCCCCGGCCCGGCACCGGGAGCATGACCGGGGCGGCCGCCTCGGCCAGATCGCGGCCGGCGCCGGCGGCGGGCAGGCCGATCGCCTCGAGCGCCGCCAGGGTGTCCTCCAGCCCGGCCTCGCCCCAGTCGAGGACGTGATTGTTGGCCAGCACGCACGCATCCACCCCGGCCACGGTCAGGACCGGCACGTTGCCCGGGTGCATGCGGTAGTTGATCCCCTTGGGCGCGGGCGCGCCGTCGGCGGTGATCGCGGTCTCCAGGTTGATCACCCGCACGTCGGGGCCGACCCGGTCCAGCTCGGCCAGGGCGTCGCCCCAGACGTAGCGGTGATCGACCGGCTGCGGGATCGGCCCGCTGGCGCGCTCGGCCAGGGCCACGTACTCGCGCGCCGAGGTCACGTACGACTCGTACAGGCGCGGGTCGACCGAGTGGGGCAGCACCTGGTCGATGCCGCGACCGGTCATCACGTCGCCGCACAGGAACAGCCGGACGGGCCCGCTTACGGGTCCCGCCGCATCCGCATCAACGGGCAACGGTCTCTCTCCCTGCGATCCGGCGGGCGACACCAGGCCGGCCGCCACCCCGCCCGCCAGATGCAGCAGGCGCCGGCGGCCCACCGCGGTCCTGGGGCTACTCAACGTCGAGCTCGGTCAGCCGCATCTCGTCGCCGCTCTGCACCTGCAGGCGGAAGCCGCCGCATCGTGGGCAGCCGGCCGCCCGGTCGGCGACCGGCACGGTGACCTGGCAGTCCCAGCACCACGCTGTGCCCGGCCGCACCTCGATCTCCAATGCGGCGCCGTCGGCGACGGTTCCCCTGGTCACCACGGAAAAACCGAAGCGCAGGGAGTCGGGCTCGGCGCACGACAGCGCGCCCAGCGCCAGCCGCACGGTGCGCACGCGGGCGAACCCGTCCCGCGCCGCGTGCTCCTCGATGATGCGCAGGATGCTCTCGCAGAGCGACAGTTCGTGCATTCCGGACCCTGTTCCGCCGGGCGGGCCCGGCCGCGCCGGGGCCTACGCCGCCGGCGCCCGCGCCGCCTTCCGGCTCGGCATCAGGCCGAGCCGGTCGAGCTCGGCAACGGTCAGCGCGACCAGGGTGTCGACCGTGCCGGCCACCGTCGCGGTCAGCTCCAGGCCGCCGTCCAGGTCCTCCGGCACCACGCCGATCAGCGTCAGGCCGCCCGGGCTCTCGCCCATCAGCTCCAGCGCCGCCAGCAGTTCGGACAGGCCGAGCTGGTGCGGCGAAATCCGGGTGCGGAAGAACGCCGGCACGTCGTCGCCGGCGAGGCGCACCACCGTCCCCGGCGGGCCCTCGGCATGCACCGCATCGACCACCACGACATGGTCGCGGCCGGCGAGCAGATCCAGCATGTCCATGCCGGCGGTGCCGCCGTCCATGACCGTCACCTCCAGCGCCAGCGTGTAGCGGGCGGCCAGGCGCTCCACCGCGCGCACCCCCACGCCCTCGTCGCCGAGCAGGATGTTGCCGAGACCGAGCACGACCACGTCCATGGCGGATCCTCCCCCTGCCCGGGGGCTTGCAAGGCCCCTGTGCGGTTGCTGCCTTACAACGCCTTGACCTGGACCAGCTCGCGCCGCTCGGTGTCGGCCATGTGGATGGCGCACGCCAGGCACGGGTCGAACGAGTGCACCGTGCGGATCACCTCCAGCGGCCGCTCGGGATCGGCCAGGGGGTTGTCCAGCAGCGACGCCTCGTACGGGCCGATCGTGTCGTCCTCGTCGCGCGGGCCGGCGTTCCAGGTGGTCGGCACGACGCACTGGTAGTTCTCGATGCGGCCGCCGCGCAGCACGACCCAGTGCGACAGCACTCCGCGCGGCGCCTCGTGGAAGCCGACGCCGCGCACCTCGCCGGCCGGGAACACCGGGCGGTTGAAGGTCTCGGTGTCGCCGCTGCCGATGTTCTCCATCAGGCGCGTCCACTGGTCGCCCAGCGCCTCGTACAGCACCGCGCAGCGCACCGCGCGTGCGGCATGCCGGCCGATCGTGGAATGCAGCGCATCGATCGGCAGCGGCCCGCCCAGTCCGGCCACCTGGCCGACCATGCCCAGCGCCAGGTTCGTATAGCGCACCGTCGGCTCGTGACCCGCGGCATACATGGCCAGCACGTTGGCCAGCGGCCCGACCTGGGCGCGCCGGTCGTAGAAGGTCGGCGCCTTGACCCAGGAATACTTGCCGTCGTCCTCGAACGCGGTGTGCTGCGGCTCGGTGCGGCCGTCGTACGGGTGCAGGGCGCCGCCGGCGTTGTCGTACCAGGAATGCTTGGCGCTTTCCTTGACGCCGTCGCGGAAATATGCGTCCCGGTAGCTGCTGATCGGCTGGAAGGTGCCGACGTCGCCGTCGGCGATGAAGCCGCCGGGCAGCGCGAACTCGGTGCCGCGGGTGTCGAGCGGCAGGTCCGGCACCGACAGGTAGTTGGTGACGCCGGCGCCGTAGCCGGTCCAGTCGGCGTACAGCGCGCCGATCGCCGCCACGTCGGGCAGATAGACCTGATTGACGAAGGCGCCCAGCTCGTCGATCAGCGTCCGGATCTTCATCAGCCGCTCGAGCGTCAGGGTCGACTGGCTGTCGAAGTTGATCGGATTGGCGACGCCGCCCACGGCCAGGTTCTGGATGTGCGGGGTCTTCGACCCCAGCACGGCGACGATCTGGTTGGCGCGGCGCTGGTAGTCGAGCGCCTGCAGATAGTGCGCCGCGGCCATCAGGTTGACCTCCGGCTCCAGGACCATCGCCGGGTGGCCCCAGTAGCCGCTGCCGAAGATGCCGAGCTGGCCGCTATCCACGAAGGTGCGCAGCCGCTCCTGCACCTGGGTGAACGCCTGCACGCTGTTGCCCGGCCAGTCCGACAGGCTCTGCCCCAGCGCCGCCGCCTGCTGCGGGTCGGCGCGCAGCGCGGAGACGATGTCGACCCAGTCCAGCGCCGACAGATGATAGAAGTGCACGATGTGGTCGTGCACGCTGTGCGCCGCCACGATCATGTTGCGGATGTACTGCGCGTTGAGCGGCACCTCCATGTCCAGCGCGTTCTCCACCGCCCGCACCGACGCTATGGCGTGCACCGTGGTGCAGACCCCGCAGATGCGCTGGGTGAACAGCCAGGCGTCGCGGGCGTCGCGGCCCTGCAGGATGAGCTCGATGCCGCGCCACATCTGGCCGGAGGCCCAGGCGTTGGTGACCCTGCCGTCATCGACCTCGCAGTCGATCCGCAGGTGTCCCTCGATCCGGGTGATGGGGTCGATGCTGATGCGCATGGAGAGTCCTCAATTCGGGCGGCCGCAGTGCGTCAGACCGACCTGGCGGCGGCGGCGGCGGGGGCGGGGGCGGGTTCGGGCTCGGGCGCGGGCGCGGGGGCGGGCGCCGCGGCCGGTGCGGCGGCGTGTTCCTCGCGATAGGCCTCGTCGGGCGTGTGCAGCACGGGCAGCAGCTTGACGAAGACCAGGTACAGCATGATCTCGAACGAGAAGATGCCGAGCGTGACGACGATCTCGCCCACCGACGGGAAGTAGTGCCAGCCGTCGCCGGGCTGGTAGCCGATCAGGTAGCAGTTGATCCGGTACAGCGTGCCCGACAGCAGCAGCATCGTCGCGCCGACGAACATGCGGTGCGGCATCTGCCGATTGCGCGGCGGCAGGATCAGTGCGAGGGCGACCAGCGCGGTGCCGATCTCCAGCCAGAAGAAAATTGCTGCGGTGCCGGGCTGGAAGGCGTAGCCCAGAACGCCGCGGTAGAGCAGGTCGGCGGCGCGGATGACCAGATAGCCCAGCAGCAGCCAAACCATGATCTGCGTCAGCTTGCCCAGGATGACCCGCTCCATCGGCCGGCGGAACCCGACCGAGGACAGCACCGCCTCGAACACCACGAAGGCGAAGCCCATGAACAGGGCCGAGACCACGAACAGCAGCGGCAGCAGCTGGGTCTGCCACAGCGGGTTCAGCTGGTTGCCGAGCACGACCAGGATGGTGCCCATCGACGACTGGTGCATGGTCGGCAGCAGCACGCCGAAGGCGACGAACACGAACAGCAGACGGTTGAGCCTGCGTCGGACGTCGCGCATGCCGAACCGCTCCAGGAACACCGGCGAGAACTCGAGCATCAGCACGGTGATGTAGGCGCCGATGCACAGCGCCGTCTCCAGCATCACCGAATTGGGCTGGGTCAGCCACGGCAGGAACATGTTGTAGCCGTTCCAGTACCGGCCCAGGTCGATCAGCACCGCCAGGCCGGCCAGGCCGTAGCCGAACAGGCTGGCCAGGATGGCCGGCCGGACCAGCGGGTGGTACTCGCCGCGATTGAGAATGTAGACGACCAGGGCGATGGCATAGCCGGCGCAGCCGAACGCCGTGCCGACCACCAGGTCGAGCGCGATCCAGATGCCCCAGGGATAGCCGTCGCTGAGGTTGGTCACCGCGCCCAGGCCGAAGACGAACCGGTTGAACAGGACGACCGCGGCGAGGAGGACGATCACGCCCAGCGCCGCGAACGGGACCGTCAGGATGCGCCCGCCGAGCGGGGCGTGCTTCTGTGGCGTGGCCATGGCGGCGTTTCCCTCAGTCCCAGTCCTCGGACCGGTGCCGAACCGCGTTGCGGCGGGCGAAGTAGAGCAGCCCGCCGAGCAGTGCCACCGGACCGATCATGTACTTGTACAAGGTGTGCTGGATGCCCTCGGTCATCGCCGCGTACGAAAAGTCCGGCGCGTCCAGCGGCAGGCCCAGGTCGTCGAACGGCACGCCGGCCAGCACCCGGCACTGGGTGCCGCCAAGAATGCGTTCGCCGTAGACCTCCGGCCGGTAGACCGGGATGGTTGCGTGGTTCGGCTCGCGGTCGTCGTACAGGGTGCCGCGCGGATAGTCGTGCGGCTCGCCGGGCCGCTTGGCCAGGCGGCGCTCGGCCTCGGCCTGCAGGTCGCTGGTGCGGCCGTACAGGTTGGCGCCGGTCGGGCAGACGTCGGCGCAGGCCGGGATGTCCTGGCCGGGCACGTTGCTGCACAGCTGGCATTTGGTGACCTCGCCGAACGCTTCGTCGAACTGGAAGCGCGGCACGCCGAACGGGCACGACAGCACGCAATAGCGGCAGCCGATGCAGCGGTCGGGATGGTGGCTGACGATGCCGGTCACCGGGTCCTTGGTCATCGCCGAGACCGGACAGACCGATACGCACGAGGCGTCGGTGCAGTGCATGCACTGGCGCTTGATGAAGGCGTAGCCGTCGGTCTCGCGGTCCTTCACCGCCATGGTGCCGTGCTGGTAGACCTGGATGACCGTCAGGGTGTCGCCCGACAGGTCGGTCGGCGTATCCCAGGTGCCGTCGTTCCAGCCGGCATAGCGGGCCGGCATCTCCGCTTCCATGCCGTTGACCTGCTTGCAGGCGACCTGGCAGGCGCGGCAGCCGATGCACTGGGTGGAGTCGTACAGCAGGCCGACGGCGTCCAACGGCATCGCGCGCGGCTCGCGGACCAGGCCTTGCGCCTCGGCGGCGGGCGCGGCGGCCGCCACGGCGGCGCCGGCGGCCCCGGCGCTCAGGAACTGGCGGCGGTTAAGCGGTGTGGCGGACATGGCGCGCCCTCCCCTACAGGCCGTCGGTCTTGGGCGGCTCGGCGGGCGGCGCCTCGTCGAGCGGCTGGCCGTGGCGGGCGAGCCGGCTGGCCAGCACCGCGCCGGCGCCCAGCGCCGCCCCGCCGACGCCCGCGACGATCGCCGCCGAGGCCGGCGTAACGCCGCCGCCGGAGTCCTCGACGACGCGCGGGAAGGCGGTCGGCGGCGTCACCGTCTCCAGCGTCGCCAGCGAATGCAGGGACTTAGTGAACCCGACGCCCTGCTCGCTGCAGCCGAAGCACGGGTGCCCGGTGCCCACCGGCCAGGAGCCCTCGCCGGCGTCATTGAACCCGAGCGACGGACAGTTCGCATACGTCTCCGGCCCCTTGCAGCCCAGGTGGTACAGGCACCAGCCCTGGCGGTGGCCGACGTCGCCGAACTCGCGGGCGAAGCGCCCGGCGTCGAAGTGCGGGCGGCGCTCGCAGTTCTCGTGGATCAGGCGGCCGTACGCGAACCGCGGCCGGTTCTTGGAGTCGAGCGCCGGCAGGCTGTTGAAGGTGAGGAAGTGCAGCACCGTCGACAGGAAGTTGTACGGGCTCGGCGGGCAGCCGGGGATGTTGACCACGGTGTGGTCGGGCAGCACCTCGTGCGCGGCGCGCGCCCCGGTCGGGTTCGGGCCGGACGACGGAATGCCGCCCCACGACGAGCACGAGCCGATGGCGATGATCGCCGCGGCGCCCTCGGCGGCATGGCGGACGCTGTCCAGGAAGGTCTCGCCGGCGACCATGCAGTACACGCCGCCGTCCTTCGTCGGGATCGCGCCGTCGATGACCAGCAGGTACTCGCCGCGCCGCTCCTCCATAGTCTGCCGCTTGACCGCCTCGGCCTGTGCGCCGGAGCCGGCGCAGAGCGTCTCGTGGTAGTCCAGCGAGATCTGGTCGAGGATCAGCGTCTCCAGCGTCGGGTGGTAGGAGCGCAGCAGCGTTTCGGTGCAGCCGGTGCACGCCTGGCCGGACAGCCAGATCACCGGCGGCCGGCCGGGCGCGGTGGCGGCATTGGCGATGCGCACGCCGAGCGCCGGCGACAGGCCGAGCGTCGCCGCGATGCCGGTGCAGACTTTCAGGAAGTCGCGCCGCTTGAGCCCGCCAAGGGAGCCCCGGTGACCGTCAAGGTCGCCGATCGCCTCCGGCCGGGCATAGGTCTCCTGTTCGCGGCCTGCGCGCTCCTCAGGCATGGCGTTCCCCCCTTAGGCCGCTTGCCGCTTTTTCGCTGGTTGGCGCGACCGTTTTTCTCTGTCGGGCCATCCTGATAACAGACGGCCATGATTTTTTGGAAGGTAAGCCATTTCAAGAGCGCGGGGCATGATCTATATCAATGATGGCGGAAAACGGAAAAGGTTATCTATCCGGTTCGACTGTAACTGATATTCATTTGCATTCTTGGAATGTTGATGAGTGCTGCGGCCATGTCTCCGGCGGCTAACGCTTTGATCGGTCGTACAGCGGGCTGAAACAGGGATCAGGTCGGCGCGCGCCTCGTCGTCGGTCAGGCCGTCGAAGGCTGTCGCCGTGGCGGGCGACAGGTGGCCGGCATGATCACGGCAGGATGTCTACCCGCTCGCGCGCGCCGTGAACGACGCGCTCAACAACAACACCATCGTTACGTTCGCTGGGGCAAACGCCACTCAGTCGTGCAGCGTACTCAGGTACGCGATCAGGTCGGCGCGCGCTTCGTCGTCAGTCAGGCCGTCGAAGCTCATCGCCGTTCCGGGCATGTACCCGTGCGGGTCGATCAGGAACGCGTCGAGATCGGGCAGGGTCCAGCGGCCGCCGGCCTCGGCCAGGGCACGCGAATAGCCGTAGCCCTCGATGCGCCCCTTGGGGGCGCCGACGATGTCCCACAGGGTGGGCCCGACCCGGAATTCGCCGGTACGCTGCAAGGCATGGCAAACGGTGCAGTCGTCCGCGACCGCGCGGCCGCGCGCGATCTGCGCCGGGTCCACGACGGGCCCGGCGCTGCCGGAGAAGGACCCCCCGTTTCCGGCCAGGACGAAGACGGCCGCGCCGGCCGCAAGCAGCGCCGCCACGCCGAACACGGCCAGACCCCACCGCCGGCCGATCGACGGTCGCCGTTGCGCCGCCATTGCCTTGCCTCCGCGAACGCCGCCCGTTCCGGCCCCGGCAGGGGCCGGCGGCGCGCCGTGGTTGTCGTTATGATTACGGCCGGATGAAACTCTCCGGCCGCCCGCACCGCCGCGTCAAGTCGGGCAGAACGCGTGCGCCCGTGCGCGCACCAATCGCGTTGGATGCGGTGCAGTGCAGCAAGCCATGCCGGGAGCGCAGGGGGTCGTCTGCCCGTAGCGCATGGCAAGCCGCCGGTTTGCACTGCACACATGGCACGCTTTCGAAGATGCAGGATCCCGGTTCGTTCCGATAAAACCGCAGCATCGTGCCGCAGCCTGGGCGCAACAAAGCAATAAAGTTACGGTCCGCAGACCTGACCCGGCGAGGGTTGCGCTGGATGCATGGCTTCGCGGGGCGCCGGCGTCAATTCCATGAAGAACGCATGGATAAAACCCGGTACCTGTCATGCACTCAGGTAATGCCCGTCATGCAGGGGCACCGTTTACGCGGAAGGTACGCCGCAACGCCATGCCCCGGCACAATGCCAGTCATTCCTACTCGGCGCTGCACTTTCCGGTCCCGGCCCGGTACTGTCGTCCCGTGATCGAGGGCCGCAGCGGCCGCTCAATCCGCATCAAGAGTTTCTTGCCGCCGGGCCGATGGCACTGGGCCGACCGGGCCCAGGCACGGGACCGGGGCAAGCAGAAGGAGCCGGGTCATGTCGATGCGCATTGAAGAACACCTGACCAAGGCCGGCATCGCCGTCGCGGGCGCGGGTTGCGCCCTGTTCACCGTCCTGTTCGTCCTGACGATCATCGACAAGGCCCTGTAAGCGGTTCCCGCCCCGGCCCTTTCCCGGGGCACGGTCGCCGGCCGGGTGCCGCGCGTACCCGGCCGGACCCTTCCATCGCCTTCACCGGTACGGGCCGCGACCTTTCGTCGATCTGCAGCCTGTCCTCCAGCCGCAACGGGCCTCACCCCCGTTGCGGCTTTTTTCGTCCGGGCAGAAGCCGCGGTGCGCCGCCCGGCCGTCCCGATCGCCCGCCGCGCCCCCTCGACTCGGCAATGTTTCTTTTCTATGGACACCGTTACGCGGCGGGTGGAACCATAGGCATTCGAGGGAGGACCAGGCGGCCGCCGCGCCCGTCCCAAGGGGCGGGCCTGCGCGAACTGCGGGCAGTTGAAAGCGCCTGGCGCAACCGGTCAAGAAACGAGTCGAGGCGCTGATGAGCGACACCGATACGACCCCCCGCACCCACGCCCCCCGCTGCGTCGCGCTGGTCGGCCCGCAGGGCGGCGGCAAGACCAGCCTGCTGGAAAGCATCCTCCACGTCACCGGCGCAACCACCCGCAAGGGCACCATCAAGGACGGCACCACCGTCGGCGACAGCACCGATGAGTCGAAGTCGCGCCTGATGAGCACCGAGGTGACCCCCGCCGTCACCAGCTATCTGGGCGACACCTGGACCTTCCTCGACTGCCCGGGCTCGATCGAGCTGGCGCAGGAGAGCCTGAACGCGCTGATGGCGGTGGATGCCGCCGTGGTGGTGTGCGAGCCGGACCTGGGCCGCTCGGTGGCGTTGGCGCCGCTGTTCCGCTTCCTGGACGACCACGCCATCCCGCACATGGTGTTCGTCAACAAGATGGAATCGTCCACGACGCACACCGCGGACCTGATGCGCGTCCTGCAGGGCCAGTCGCAGCGCCCGCTGGTGCTGCGCCAGGTGCCGATCCGCGAGGGCGAGCAGGTGACCGGCTATGTCGACCTGGTCTCCGAACGCGCCTACCAGTACGACGGCAGCAACCCCTCCAAGCTGATCGGCATCCCCGAGACCATCAGCGAGCGCGAGCAGAGCGCCCGGCAGGAGATGCTCGAGGCGCTGGCCGACTACGACGACACCCTGCTGGAGCAGCTTCTGGAGGACGTGATCCCGCCGCCGGACGAGATCTATCAGCAGCTGGCCAAGGATTTCGCCGAGGACCTGATCGTCCCGGTGCTGATCGGCGAGGCCGAGTCCGAGCACGGGCTGCGCCGGCTGCTCAAGGCGCTGCGCCACGAGGTACCGGAGCCGCACCGCACCGCCGAACGCCTGGGCATCGGCGACGAGCCGGTCGGCGCGCTGGTCTTCAAGACCGTGCACGCCGCGCACGCCGGCAAGCTGTCCTACGCCCGCGTCCTGCGCGGTTCGGTCACCGACGGCATGAGCTTCGGCGAGCACCGGGTCAGCGGCCTGTACCGGCTGCACGGCACCACCTCGACCAAGCTGCCCAAGGCCGAGACCGGGGAGGTCGCGGCATTCGGCAAGATCGATGCCGTCCAGACCGGCGACCTGTTGACGCGCAGCGGCGCGCACCGCCTGGACGGCTGGCCGGAGCCGCTGGCCACCGTCTACGCGGTGGCGCTGGCCGCGGAGAACCGCAACGACGAGGTCAAGTTGACCGGCGCCATCCAGAAGCTGGTCGAGGAGGACCCGTCGCTGGTGTTCGAGCAGAACCCGGAGGTCGGCGGCCTGATCCTGCGCGGCCAGGGCGAGGTGCAGCTGCTGCTGGCGCTCGACCGCATGCAGCGCCGCTACAACGTCAAGGTCGCGGCCCGCAAGCCGGACGTGCCGTACAAGGAGACGATCCGCCGCGGCGTCCACCAGCACGCCCGCCACAAGAAGCAGAGCGGCGGCCACGGCCAGTTCGGCGACGTCCACATCGACATCAAGCCGATGGACCGCGGCGCGGGCTTCGAGTTCAGCGAGACCGTGGTCGGCGGCGCCGTGCCGCGCCAGTACATTCCCAGCGTGGAGGCCGGCGTGCGCGACTACCTGCAGCGCGGGCCGCTCGGCTTCCCCGTCGTCGACGTCGCCGTGACCCTGACCGACGGCCAGTACCATGCCGTGGACAGCTCCGACATGGCGTTCCGCACCGCCGCGCGCATGGCCATGTCCGAGGGCATGCCCAAGTGCGATCCGGTGCTGCTGGAGCCGATCGCCGAGGTCCGGGTGCTGGTGCCGAGCGACTACACCGCCAAGATGCAGCGCATCCTGAGCGGCCGGCGCGGCCAGATCCTGGGCTTCAACGCGCGCGAAGGCTGGGATGGCTGGGACGAGGTCAAGGCCTATCTGCCGCAGTCCGAGATGCAGGACCTGATCACCGAGATCCGCTCGCTGACGCTCGGTATCGGCACCTACGTGGCGCGCTTCAGTCACCTGCAGGAGCTGGTCGGCCGTGAGGCCGACCGCGTCATCGAACAGCGCCAGCAGCAGCTCGCCGCGGCTTGAGCCCCCGCCGAACGGACCGGCCCTTCCCCGGAAGTGGGGGAGGGCCAGGGGCCCGGCATCCGGCGTAGGCATCCGTTGTAGGTCGGCCGGAGCGCAGCGACGCCCGACGACCGGTGCCGCAACGGGCGAAGGCGTTCGCGCCGCTCCGGGCGCATGGTCATGAACCCGCGGCACCGGAGTTCGGCGATCGCGGCGCGCACGGTTGCGCCCCCGTGCGTCGGGCGTCGCTTTCGCTCCGGCCGACCTACACCAAAGGCCCGCTTCGCGGAGACGCTCACCGGTTTTCACCCGCTGTTGATTTGCCCGCCGGCGCCCGCACCACCATACTCCGTGCACACCGACGCAGAGGAACGCGGGCATGCTGATCAGGGTCAAGCACGGCTGGCAACTGCCGGAGGCGGCGGCGACGCCCGAGTCCGTCTACCTCAACCGCCGGCAGCTGATGGCCGCGGCGGGGGCCGGAACGATCGCGGCGGCGACGGCGGGCCTGGCCCCCGGCCGCGCGCTCGGCCAGGAGCAGGACCCGACTGCCGACCTGTACCCCGTTCCGCGCAACGAGCGCTTCACGGTGAGCCGGCCGCTGACCAGCGAGGAACTGGCCACCACCTACAACAACTTCTACGAGTTCGGCTCTCACAAGGAGATCTGGCGCGCCGCCCAGGCGCTGCCGATCCGGCCCTGGACCGTCACCTTCGACGGTCTGGTCGAGGCGGAGCGGACCGTCGACATCGACACCCTGATCCGTGCCATGCCGCTGGAGGAGCGGGTCTACCGGCTGCGCTGCGTGGAGGCCTGGGCGATGACCCTGCCGTGGAGCGGCTTCCCGATGGCGGCGCTGGTGGACTACGCCCGACCGCTGGGGTCGGCGCGTTACGTGCGCATGGAGACGTTCCAGGATTCCGACGTGGCGCCGGGCCAGCGCCAGTTCTGGTATCCATGGCCCTATGTCGAAGGGCTGACCATCGAGGAGGCGACCAACGAGCTCGCCTTCATGGTCACCGGCCTGTACGGCCAGCCGGTGCCGAAGCAGAACGGCGCGCCGCTGCGCCTGGCGGTGCCCTGGAAATACGGCTTCAAGTCAGCCAAGTCGCTGGTGCGGTTCACGTTCACCGAGGAGCGCCCGGTCAACTTCTGGCAGGAGCTGCAGTCCAACGAGTACGGCTTCTGGGCCAACGTCAACCCGGAGGTCCCGCACCCGCGGTGGAGCCAGGCCGAGGAGCGCATCATCGGCACCGATGAGCGAGTGCCTACCCGTTTGTACAATGGCTACGGCGAGTTCGTGGCGCACTTGTACGACGGCATGGACGGCGAACGCCTGTTCATGTGATCCCTGTTTATCAGGTCGTGGCCGGCCTTCCCCCCCGGGCCGGTCACGCAATCTGCCCCTTCCCGCCGAACGCGGGGAGGGGCTTTTTCTTTCTGCCCCCGCTCTCCGGCCCCGACGCGGCGTCAGGCCGGCCGGCGCCCGGTGCTCCCGAGCGACACCACCATGCGGCGCAGCCAGCGCCAGCGCCCCGGCAACAGCCCGGACTTCCGTCGTACGGGGCGGGGCGACCGCCGTGCCGAGTACAGCTCCAACAGGCAGCGCGCCGTGTGCGTAAACATTGTTTCACTTTCGTATATTTGGCGATACTCGCACACGTGTATTGAACCATAACGACAATATGCTGTCTACAGAAAAAACCTGAAATCGGGTCCGGCTTTCGGTGAAACCGGGGGGCGGGCACTGCACAGGTGATCATCATACGAATTGCCGGTGTCCGTCATGCCGGAGAATGCAAAGGGCCGGACCACCAATATTGCACCGCAGCATAATGGGCAGCGACGGCGGCGCGGGGCTCTGCCTGACCACCTTTTGCGCTTGCGAACAGGCACAAGGGGGGCCGCCCGACGAATATCTAGGACATCTTCACAGAATCATCCGCATCCGGCACGGACCACTGTCCGCCCGGATGCGAAGGCCGCGCGCCCGGCCGGGCCGGGACCGGTGGTCGCGGACGCGGCGCTGCCGCCCGCTTCTGATCTGGATCATTGCGTTACCGCCCGGCAACCACCACGGTCTATGATGGTAGAGACCAACGTCCGGGCGCATCGGCGCGCCTGCGAGGACGGCCGGCTTTGAGGGAGGTTGGCGCATGTGCACAGTGTGCGGCTGCGGCGAGCCGGGCGCTCACGACGCGGGTGCCCAAGGCCACGAACACCATCACGAGCACGAGCACGTCGGGCCGGACGGCACGGCCTACCGCCACAGCCATGCCGTTCACGTCGGCCGGCACGGCCACGGCGCCGGACACGACCACGCGCACGGCCACGATCATGCACACGCCCACGCGGCGGCGCACGCGCACCACACCGTGCGCCTGGACCGCGGCCCCGCGGGCACCGAGGTGCCCGGCATGAGCCAGTCGCGGCTGGTCCGCATCGAGCAGGACATCCTGGCCCGCAACGACGAGTTCGCCGCCGCCAACCGGCTGCTGTTCCAGGGCATCGGCGTGCTGGCGCTCAACCTCGTGTCCAGCCCCGGCGCCGGGAAGACCACCCTGCTGGTGCGCACGCTCGAGGACCTGCGCGGCCGGTTCCCCGCCGCGGTCATCGAGGGCGACCAGCAGACCGACGTGGATGCCTCGCGCATCCGCGCCACCGGCGTGACGGCGGTGCAGATCAACACCGGCAAGGGCTGCCACCTGGACGCGTCGATGGTGACCCGCGCCGTCGGCGGGCTGGGCCTGCGCCCGGGCGGCGTGCTGTTCATCGAGAACGTCGGCAACCTGGTCTGCCCGGCCGGGTTCGACCTGGGCGAGGCGCACAAGGTGGTGGTGGTCTCGGTCACCGAGGGCGAGGACAAGCCGCTCAAGTACCCGAACATGTTCGCCGCCGCCGACCTGATGCTGGTCAACAAGGTCGATCTGCTGCCGTACGTGCGGTTCGACGTGGACCGGCTGGAGGACTATGCCCGCCGCGTCAACCCGCGGCTGTCCGCGATCCGCGTGTCCGCCACCACCGGCGAGGGTCTGCCCGGCTGGTACGCCTGGATCGAGACCGAGCGCGCCCGCCTGCGCACCGCGGCCGAGCCGCCGGCGGCGGAGTAGCCCCGTGCCGGACGGCGCCGCGCCTGCCGCCGTCCGCCGTCGCGTCCGCGTGCGCGGCCTGGTCCAGGGCGTCGGCTTCCGCCCGTACGTGTACGCCCTGGCACGGGCGCACGGCCTGTCCGGCTGGGTGCTGAACGACGGCGAGGGCGTCCTGCTGGAGGTCGAAGGCCCGGGCGCCGGCGCCTTCGCCGCCGCGCTGGCCGCCGACCCGCCGCCGCTGGCCCGCATCGACGACGTGGAGGCGGCCGACGTCGCGCCGATCGGCGACGACGGCGGGTTCGCCATCCGCGACAGCGCCGGCGGGGCGGTGACCACCGGCGTCACGCCCGACGCCGCGGTCTGCCCGGACTGCCTCGCCGAGCTGTTCGACCCGGCCGACCGGCGCTACCGCTACCCGTTCCTGAACTGCACCCACTGCGGGCCGCGCTATACCATCACCCGCCGCCTGCCCTATGACCGGCCGCAGACGGCCATGGCGCCGTTCCCGCTGTGCCCCGACTGCGCCCGCGAGTACCACGACCCGGCCGACCGCCGCTTCCACGCCCAGCCGATCGCCTGCCCGGCCTGCGGGCCGCGCCTGTCGATGCCCGTCGCGGAGATCGTCGCCCGCCTGCGCGCCGGGCGGATCGTGGCGGTCAAGGGCCTGGGCGGCTTCCACCTGGCCTGCGACGCCTTCAATGCCGCGGCCGTGGCCCGCCTGCGCCGCGTCAAGCAGCGCGACGCCAAGCCGTTCGCCGTGATGGTCGCCAACCCCGCCAGCGCCGCGCGCCTGGCCGAGCTGTCGCCGGCCGAGGCGGCGCTGCTGCACTCGGTCGAACGCCCCATCGTCCTGCTGAAGCGCAGCCCCTCCCAGGCCCCGTCCGGGAGGGAACTGCCTGCCGACCTGGCGCCCAACCTCGCCTGGCTCGGCGTCCTGCTGCCCTACACGCCGCTGCATTACCTGCTGTTCCACGAGGCCGCCGGCCGGCCCGACGGCACGGCCTGGCTAGAGGACCCGCAGGACCTGACCCTGGTCATGACCAGCGCCAACCCCGGCGGTGAGCCGCTGGTCATCGGCAACGACGAGGCGCGCCGCCGGCTGGCCGGGATCGCCGACGCGATCGTCGACCACGACCGGGACATCGTGATCCGCGCCGACGACGGCGTGGCGCGGGTGATCGCCGGCGCCCCGGCCCTGCTGCGCCGCGCCCGCGGCCACGTGCCCGCCGCCATCCGCCTGCCGCGCGAAGGGCCGCCGGTGCTGGCGGTCGGCGGCCACCTGAAGGCCGCAGTGTGCGTGACCCGCGGCGCGGACGCGTTCCTGTCGCAGCATGTCGGCGACCTGGACAACGCCGTCACGGTCGGCTTCCTGGAGGAGACCGTCGAGCACCTGCTGCACGTCCTGCAGGTCGAGCCCGAGGTCGTCGCCCACGACCTGCACCCGGACTTCCAATCGACCCTGTACGCGCAGGACCTTGCCGGGGCGCGCGGCCTGTCCGCGCTGGGGGTGCAGCACCACCACGCCCACGTCGCCGCCGTGCTGGCCGAGCACGGCATCGACCCGGCCCGCGACGGCCCGGCGGTCGGCCTGGCGCTGGACGGCTTCGGGCTGGGCACCGACGGCGATGCCTGGGGCGGCGGCGCCTGGGGCGGCGAGCTGCTCGCCCTCGCCGGGGCGGGGTTCGAGCGGATCGGCCACCTGCGCCCGCTGCCCCAGCCCGGCGGCGACGCGGCCGCGCGCCAGCCCTGGCGCATGGCCGCCGCCGCCCTGCACGCGCTCGGCCGCGGCGAGGAGATCGCCGCCCGCTTCGCCGCGCACGGCCCCGCCGCCGGCGTGGCGGCGCTACTGGCCCGCGGCGTCAACACGCCGCCGACCACCTCGTGCGGCCGGCTGTTCGACGCCGCCTGCGGGCTGCTCGGGGTGATCCCGGTGGCGAGCTACGAGGGCGAGGCGCCGATGGCCCTGGAGTCGCTCGTCACCCGGCCGCGGGTGCTGGCCGGCGGCTGGCGCGTCGACGGCGGCACGCTCGACCTGCTGCCCCTGCTGGCGGCCCTGGACGGCCGCGACCCGGCCGATGGCGCCGACCTGTTCCACGGAACCCTGGCCGCCGCGCTGGTCGACTGGGCGCTGCCGGCGGTGCAGGCGCGCGGCCCGCGCCGCATCGCCCTGTCCGGCGGCTGCCTGTGCAATGCCGTGCTGGCGGAGGCGCTGGTCGCCGGCTTCGCCGCGCACGGCGTCGCCGCCCTGCTGCCGCGCCGCGCGCCGGCCAACGACGGCGGACTCGCCCTCGGCCAGGCCTGGGTGGCCGGACTGGCGGCGGCTGCCGGAACGGTTCCATAAGGGAGGAGTCCCCCATGTGCCTCGCCATTCCCGCCCGCGTCGTCGAGCTGCTGCCGGCCGAGCAGGCCGTGGTCGACCTGGACGGCGTGCGCAAGACCATCTCGATGCTGCTGGTCGAGGACGCGGCGGTCGGCGACTTCGTGCTGGTCCACGTCGGCTACGCCCTCAGCAGGATCGACCCGGACGAGGCCGAGCAGACCCTGGCGCTGATGCGCGAGGCGATGGCGCTGGAGGACGCCCGATGAAGTACGTCGACGAGTTCCGCGACGGCGCCCTGGCCCGCGGTATCGCCGCCCGCATCCGCGCCACCGTCGATCCGGACCGCGACTACCGGATCATGGAGTTCTGCGGCGGCCACACCCACGCGATCAGCCGCTACGGCCTGGAGGACCTGCTGCCCGGCAACCTGCGGCTGGTGCACGGGCCGGGCTGTCCGGTATGCGTGCTGCCGATCGGCCGGCTGGACCAGGCGATCGCCCTGGCGCGGCGGCCGGAGGTGATCCTGTGCTGCTACGGCGACATGATGCGCGTGCCGGCCTCGGGCCGCGACAGCCTGATCCGCGCCAAGGCCGCCGGCGCCGACGTGCGCATGGTCTATTCCAGCACCGACGCCCTGGCCGTGGCGCAGGCGGCGCCGGAGCGCGAGGTGGTGTTCTTCGCCATCGGCTTCGAGACGACGACGCCGGCCACCGCCGCCGCGCTTTCGCAGGCACGGGCGCTGGGCCTGAAGAACTTCTCGGTGCTGTGCAACCACGTGCTGACGCCGTCGGCGATGCGCGCCATCCTGGACGCCTCCGGCCCCGATGCGGTGCGCGTCGACGCCTTCATCGGCCCCGGCCACGTCAGCGCCGTGATCGGCACCGCCCCGTACGAGCCGTTCGCCGAAACCTATGGCAAGCCGATCGCGATCGCGGGGTTCGAGCCGCTCGACGTGCTCCAGGCGGTGCTGATGCTGGTCGAGCAGTTCCGCGACGGCCGCTGCGTGGTGGAGAACCAGTACGCCCGCGCCGTCGGCCGCGACGGCAACCGCAAGGCCCAGGCGCTGGTCGCCGAGACCCTGGTCCTGCGCGAGTCGTTCGAATGGCGCGGCCTGGGCAGCATTCCGTTCAGCGCGTTGCGCGTCGCCGACGCGTATGCCGGGTTCGATGCCGAGCGCCGCTTCGGCCTGGACTACACGCCGGTGCCCGACCACCCGGCCTGCGAGTGCGGCACCATCCTGCGCGGCGCCAAGCGCCCCAACGAATGCCGCATCTTCGCCACCGGCTGCACCCCGGAAAACCCGGTCGGCGCCTGCATGGTCTCTCCCGAGGGCGCCTGCGCCGCGCACTATCTGTACGGGCGGTTCCGGGACTTGGCGGCGGAGTGATCAGCCTTACGTAAGCGAAATGCAAATCCGACCCGAACACGGGAGCAATGGCATGGCCGAGGTCCGGGTCCTGGTTCACGTCAAGGAGGACGGCACGCTTGAAGGCCGGCTGCCGCCGCACGCTCTGCCGGCAGGCAGACATCAGGCGGTTATCGTGGTCGATGAGCCGAGACCGGCCAATCGGCCCTTGCGGCTCGCCAATTTTCCCATCCACGACGAGCCGTGGGACGACGGCATCTCGCTCCGGCGCCAGGATATTTATGGTGATGATGGGCGCTGACGCCGCCTTTGTGGACACCAACCTGCTGGTGTACGCCAGCCGGCGAACGTCGCTGCACCATAGGAACGCCATTGCTGCCTTGCAGCAGCTGCAATATGAAGCAGCCGAGGCCTGGATCAGCCGGCAGGTAATTCGCGAATACCTTGCAGTCGTCACGAGGCCACAACATGGGGTTTCCGCTATTCCTGTTGCGCTGGCGGCTGACGACATACGACGATTTGCGCTGGACTTTCAGGTTGCGGAAGATGGGCCTGCGATTACCGAGCACCTGCTTGAGCTGATTCACCGCTTCCCGACTGGCGGTCGCCAGGTACATGATGCCAACATTGTTGCAACAATGCTGACCTACGGCATTCGTCGCCTGCTGACGTTCAACGCCGACGACTTCCTACGCTTTGCCGAGATTATAGATATTCAGCCGGTGACCTCCACAAATGGTCAATGATCTTGCGGCGAGTTGTTACCGCCCGATCAGCCACAGGATCACCGTCAGCACCACGCTGATCAGCAGCGAGGTCGCCAGCGGGATGTAGATTTTCAGGTTCTCGCGCTCGATGACGATGTCGCCGGGCAGGCGGCCCAGGCCGATTTTCTGCAAGAGCGGCCAGAGCAGCCCGGCGATCAGGATCACCGCACCGAGCACGATCAGGAAGCGGGACACGGAAACGCGCCTCCCCGGTGGGGATCATGCCAGCGGCCCGTCTCCGGGCCGGACGACGGCAGCGGCAAACGCCACCCACGATCAAAAGGAACGGATCGCCTCCACACCGATCTGGTATGAATCACGGTATTCGGCAAGCCGTTTCCGCCAAGAAACCCGTCATTGCGAGCGAAGCGAAGCAATCCAGCAGCGCCGCAAGCGTGATCGATGGCGTTCTGGATTGGCGGCGCCGCGACTGGGTTGCTTCGCTTCGCTCGCAATGACGTGATTTTTTTCGTTTGGATTGCGGTGTCATCCGTAGAATACCTGCGCCGTACCGATACGAACCCCGTCGCCGGCTTGCTCAGCCGATCCGACACGGTGGCGGAGGCAGCCCGCGCCGGATCGCAGACATCGCTTTCCGTCGGAGGCCCCGCCGTCTTTCGATGATGGGCGCTTGCAGGATCTTGGGCCTGGATCTGGGGCGCGTCTTGCGCTTCACAACGCCGTGCCGCCCGGCGCGCGGGTCAGAGCGCGCCGCCGACGCCCGCCGCCGGCAGCGCGCCCGCGCCGTCCAGCGACGGCTCGCCCGCGCCGGCGCCGTTGCTGCCGGCGGCCAGGGCGGCCACTTCCGGCCCCCATTCCTCGACCAGCCGTTCCTGGTGATCGGTCAGCCGCTTGATCTCGACTTCGTTGCGGTGAGCGATGAATGCGCCGACCGCCGGCGGCACGGTGAAATAGATCAGCCACCCGGCCGCCGCCGCGCCGTACATGATCAGCCAGGTGTTCGGGTCGGACAGGATCGCCGAGGCGCGGTCGACCGAATGCTGGCCCTGCCACAGCGCCAGCGCCGCCGGCAGCACGCCGCAGAAGTTGATCGGCCCAACGGTGATCGCTGCGAACTTCTCCGGATCGCGGTCCACGATCAGTGCCACCAGCGTCGGCACCATCCCGACCAGCACGATCAGCGCGGTCGGCATGAACAGCGCAGCCGCCGGAATCAGGAACAGCAGCAGCACGAGCAGGCCGCCCGCCCCGCGGCGTCGGCGCGGCCCCCGCGTCGGCGGGACCGGCGGCGACGCGGGCGCCGGCGGCATCCGGCGGGGAGTGGCGGTGCGTCCGGCCATCACCGCCCCCCTCACGCCGCGTAGACCAGCACGAGCACGACGACCAGCAGGGCGGAGACGACGCCGCTGCACAGCGCCGCCATCTGGCGGCCCGCCTCCTCGGTCAGCCGGCCCTTGTCGGCCAGCACGCCCTGGCGCTGCGCGATGCCGCGCATCGCCGTCAGATAGTCGCGGGACGCGGCCCGGAAGGCGGCCTCGTCGCGCCGGACCAGGTTCGGGTTGTTGAGGATCGCGTACAGGTTTTTGAACAGCCCGGTGTCGGCCTCCCGCTCCAGCACCTCGCGCACGCGCCGGCGCAGGGTGCGGCTGTGGAACCGGTCGATCGCCGGGCCCAGCAGCGTGATCGTCCAGGCGCACAGCGCGGGCAGCGGATGGACCTTGGTCACCTTCTGCAGCTCGAACAGCAGCCCGGCGAGCGCGATGCCGTACTCGGGCCGCTGGGCCTCGGCCCCCAGCGCCTGGAACAGCCGGTCGCTGATCTTCGGCGCACGCGACAGGATGAAGGCGGCGACGTGCCGGTCGATCGGCGCGGCCGGCCGGTCCGTTCCCGCCGCGACGTCCTCCAGCGCCCACATCAGCCCCTCCAGGCCAAGCACGTAATGCCCGCCCAGCACCGGGCTCTGGCACGGCATGTTCGGCGCCAGCTCGTACAGGCACCGCTCGATGCCGTTGCCCATGCCCGGGCGTTCCAGGAACATGCGGGCGTGGTCCAGGGTGGTGGTCAGGCTGACGTAGTCCTGCCGGAACTCCGACTGGGCGCTGACCCAGTACATGCCGAGCTGGCCGGCAATGATCTCGGCATACTCCTGGACGCCGGCGCCGCGGGCGACCGCCTCGGCCAGTACATTGCCGATGCCGGCCGGCATAACCGCCTTGCCGCGGTAGCGGATCGGCGCCGACGGGTCCAGCGCGATGGCGACCCGCGCAACGCGCCGCTCCTCGATCGGGCCGCCGCGGCCGGCGCGCGCCGACCGCTCGGCCTCCTCGACCCGTCCGACCAGGATCTCGTCGTCCAGGCTGCGCCGGATCCAGTGCACCAGCTCGCCGTTCTCGATGGCCTCGTTGGCGTCGCCGGTGCGCGCCGCCAGCGCCGCGGCGACGCTGCGCGCGGTCCACAGGTCCCGGCCCTTGAACGGGAACGGCCGCGAGCCCCGCTTCGGCGCCTGCGCCTGCTTGGGGCTCAGGCGCCGCCCGGCCAGCCACAGCTCCAGGTCCTCCAGGCTCCAGCGCGACGCGGGATCGTCCAGCAGCAGCCCGCGCACCGGCTCCAGCACCGCCAGCGGCAGCCGCGTGTCGCCGATCAGAGCGCCGAAGCTGCCCTTGTCGATCTTGTCGTTGAGCAGCGCGGCGTCGTCGCCGCGCCCCGGCATGCCGCCCAGCAGCAGGTAGAGGACGGTCACGCCCAGGGCGTACAGGTCGTCGGCCATGGTGCCGGGCCCGCGCGCCATCGGCTGGGTCATGCCGCGCTCGATCGTCTCGAACGCGACCGGCTGCACGGCGCCGGGCGGCTGGGTGACGCACTCGCCGAGCTGCGCCCGGGCGCTGGCGTCGCCGGCGAGCAGGAACAGGCTGGTCGGGTTGATGGCGCCGTGGAACACGCGGCGCATCTTCAGCTCGGTCAGCGCCTGCGCGACCGGCTGGATCACGGTGCGGGTCAGCAGCTCCTCGCCCATCGGCTCGCGCTTGTGCGTGAGCGATTGGGCCAGCCGCCCCCCCTTGGGCCGCTCGAACACGACGACCGGCCGCTCCGCCTTGTCCAGCGGCCAGTACGCGACGCCGTAGGCGACCAGCCGCACCAGCGCTGCGCACTCGACCGCGCGCAGCGAGCCGGCGATGTCCCAGCGCGGCGGCGCGGCGCCTCGGCAGACTTGAGCGTACAGCTCGATGGCGGCGTCGCGCCGGTCGCGCACGGCGAAGGCAGCGGCATCAGGGCCGGACAGGTCGGGCAGCGGCTGGGTCGGGAAGACCTCGTAGCGGTCGTCCAGCACGACCGCATCGGGCGGCCCGTCGAGGGCCTGCCCGCCGCCACGCCCGGCACCCCGGCCCCTCGGCGGCGGCTCGGGCTCGGACGCGAGCTCGGGCTCGGGCTCGTCCTCCGGCGCCGACTCCGGCAGCGGCAGGTCGTCCTCGTCCCAGAGGAAGTCTGCGAGGTTGCTGGGTGCCATGCGCGTGCGGTCCGTCCGGGCCTGGGGCAGCAGTCCCGACCCTTATAGGCCGCGGAGGGGAAAGGAGGCGTTAACGCCAACGACGATCCGCACGGCGCCTTTCCCGCTCATTCCTCCCGCATTCCCCCCGTCTCGTCCGCAACCGTCGCCCCGCGCTCGCCCGGCGGCCGGTCCGCGCCCACCGTGGTGTCGTGCCGCGTGTGCCGTTCCAGTTCGGCGTTGAGCTCGGCGCCGAGCAGGAGGGCGTAGGCGCTGATATAGAACCACATCAGCAGGATGACGGCCGCGCCCAGCGAGCCGTAGGTCTCGTTGTAGCTGCCGAAGTTGGCGACATACCAGGAGAACAGCAGCGACGCGGCGATCCACAGAGTGGTCGCGGCCACCGCGCCGGGGCTCAGCCACTGCCAGCGGGCGGCGCGGCGGCACGGGCCCAGCCGGTACAGCACGCCCATGGCGAAGATCACCAGCACCAGCAGGATCGGCCAGCGCACCACCGAGATCAGCCACTGCCCGAACCCGCCCAGCGGCAGCAGCCCGATGATCGCCGGCAGCGCCACGATCAGTGCCAGCGTCACGATCACCGCCGCCACCGCCCCGATCGTCAGCAGCAGCCCCAGCGCATTGAACCAGATGAAGCCGCGCGTCTCCTCCTGGTCGTAGGCGATGTTCAGCGCGGTCATGAGTGCCTTGACCCCGGCGCTGGCGCTCCACAGCGCCAGCGCCGCGGTGACGGCCAACCCGAAATTGAGCTGCGACTGCGTCGCCGAGGCGACGTCGCTCATCTGCCGCTCCAGGATGGCCAGGGCGTTGTCCGGGACCACCCCGGACATCGCCGCCACCTGCCGCTCCACCGTCTGCGGGTCGGCGATCAGGCCGTACACCGTGATCAGCAGGGCGATTGCCGGGAACACCGCCAGCATGCCGTAGAACGCGATGCCGGCGGCGACCAGCCCGACATTGTCCCGGCCGCTTTCGGTCTGGACGCGCTTGAGGACCTGCCACCACTCCCGCAGCGGGATGTCGCGCGGGCGCTGTGCCGCCCGGCCGCCGGTCACCGTCTCTGCCGTCATGGGTCCTCCTCCGCCGCAGCCGTGCCGGCGCCCGAAGCGCGCCGGCAGGCTCTTAACGCTCCCAAGGCCGCCTGCGCTCCCGTCGCGCGGCCGTTTCGGCCGCCGGGGACGGCATGCGCCAGGGCACCAGCAAGAAAAAGGGGCGCCGCCAAGCGCCCCCTGAAGTGAAGATGCAAATGTCTGCCGTTTGACAGGGCTCAGAAGTCCATGTCGCCCATGCCGCCCATGCCGCCCATGCCGCCCATGCCGCCGCCGGGGCCGCCCGGGCCTTCCTTCTTTTCGGGCTTCTCGGCGACCATCGCCTCGGTGGTGACGAGCAGGCCGGACACCGACGACGCATCCTGCAGCGCGGCGCGCACGACCTTGGTCGGGTCGATGATGCCGAACTTGAACATGTCGCCGTAGTCGCCGGTCTGGGCGTCGAAGCCGTACGCCGGGTCGGCCTGCTCGAGCAGCTTGCCGACGACGATCGAGCCGTCCGCACCGGCGTTGACGGCGATCTGGCGCACCGGCGCCTGCAGGGCGCGGCGCACGAGATCGATGCCGACGCGCTGGTCGTCGTTGGCCGGGGTCAGGTCGTCGAGCACACGCGCGGCATAAAGCAGCGAGACGCCGCCGCCCGCGACAATGCCCTCCTCGACCGCGGCGCGGGTCGCGTGCATGGCGTCCTCGACCCGGTCCTTCTTCTCCTTCACCTCGACCTCGGTCGCACCGCCGACCCGGATCACCGCGACGCCGCCGGCCAGCTTGGCCAGCCGCTCCTGCAGCTTCTCGCGGTCGTAGTCGGAGGTGGTCTCCTCGACCATCGCGCGGATCTGGTTGCAGCGCGCCTCGATGTCGAGCTTGGCGCCGGCGCCGTCGACGATCGTGGTCTCCTCCTTGGTGATCGTCACACGCTTGGCGGAGCCGAGCATGTCCAGGGTGACAGTCTCGAGCTTGATGCCCAGGTCCTCGGAGACCAGCTGGCCGCCGGTCAGGATCGCCATGTCCTCGAGCATCGCCTTGCGGCGGTCGCCGAACCCGGGCGCCTTGACGGCCGCGACCTTGAGGCCGCCGCGCAGCTTGTTGACCACCAGGGTGGCCAGCGCCTCGCCCTCGACGTCCTCGGAGATGATCAGCAGCGGCCGGGCCGACTGCACCACCGCCTCGAGCACCGGCAGCATGGCCTGCAGATTGCCGAGCTTCTTTTCATAGAGCAGGATGTAGGGGTTCTCCAGCTCCGCAATCATCTTCTCGGCGTTGGTGATGAAGTACGGCGACAGGTAGCCGCGGTCGAACTGCATGCCCTCGACGACCTCGAGCTCGGTCTCGAGCGACTTGGCCTCCTCGACCGTGATCACGCCCTCGTTGCCGACCCGCTCCATCGCCTTGGCGATCATCTGGCCGATGTCGGAGTCGCCGTTGGAGGAGATGGTGCCGACCTGGGCGATCTCCTGCGAGGTCTCGACCTTGCGCGAGCGGCTCTTGATGTCCTTGACGACGGCGTCGACGGCCATGTCGATGCCGCGCTTCAGGTCCATCGGGTTCATGCCGGCGGCCACCGCCTTGATGCCCTCGCGGACGATGGCCTGGGCCAGCACGGTGGCGGTGGTGGTGCCGTCGCCGGCGATGTCGGAGGTCTTCGACGCGACCTCGCGGACCATCTGGGCGCCCATGTTCTCGAACTTGTCGGCGAGTTCGATCTCCTTGGCGACGGTCACGCCGTCCTTGGAGATGCGCGGCGCGCCGAACGCCTTGTCCAGCACGACGTTGCGGCCCTTGGGGCCCAGCGTGACCTTGACGGCGTCGGCCAGAATATCCACGCCGCGCAGCATGCGGGCGCGGGCGTCGCTGGAGAACTTTACGTCTTTCGCAGCCATGGCGGTGTTCTCTTCCTCGGGTCTGAGTCTTCAGGTATCGGGAGAACCGGCAGTTCAGGCGGCCTTGGCGGCGGTGTCCTTGTCGATAATGCCGAGGACGTCGGACTCCTTCATGATCAGGTACTCCTGACCGTCGATCTTGACCTCGGTCCCGGACCACTTGCCGAACAGGATACGGTCGCCGACCTTGACGTCCAGTTCGACGATCTTGCCGGTCTCGTCGCGGGCCCCGGGGCCGACGGCGATGATCTCGCCCTCCTGCGGCTTCTCCTTGGCGGTGTCGGGAATGATGATGCCGCCGGCGGTCTTGTCGTCCTGCTCGATGCGGCGGACGAGGACCCGGTCATGCAGTGGACGGAATCCCATGGTCGAACTCCCTGACTTGCGTGTGATGCGTGGTGCGTCGTCTGGTGGGTTTACGGCTGACGCCTGCCGGCCGTGTTAGCACTCAGCGGCGGCGAGTGCCAAGCATGTAAGGACGGCGCAGAAGCGGGTCAAGGGCGTGCGCCGGCCGCCATGCAACTGCGAACGGCTGGCAGCAGTCCCGTCCGGAGGCTGCTAACGCCTTGAATATACGATCTTTTTACGCTTGCCAGCCAGGCTGGAAGATGATCACACTGTGACGTTAACCTTTGGGGAGTCACCACCGGGACCGCCATGATCCGTCCTTGACCGGCCAGGAGGAACCGACGATGTCCGATCTCGCCATGCAACTGCGCGGCTACCGCCTCGTCACGGCGGAGATCCTGTACCATCTGCCCGACCATCCGGGGATGCTGCAGAGCTTCGTGTGGCAGCTGCTCGACCACGTGCCGTCGCTGCCGCGGCTCAACGAATTCCTCGACTTCTGGGGCCGCGAGATCGACGGCAAGCTGCATTCGGTGAAGGTGGCGACGACCGACCTGGTCGCCCCTGCGGAACTGTCCATCCACGACGGGGAGTTCCGGCTGCACTAGACCGGCGCGGGCGGCGTCCGGCACCGCCCGTCGCCCGCCGCCGCGCGGCACCCTCAGTCCCCTGGGCGACCGGCGTCCGCCGCCGCCCGCGCGTCGGTCCGCGCCGCCTCCCACGCGATCAGGGCGTGCTTGCGCGGCGTGCCCCAGCGGTAGCCGCCGAGCGCGCCGGTCTCGCGGATCACCCGGTGGCACGGGATCAGCAGCGCGATCGGGTTGGCCGCCAGCGCCGTGCCCACCGCCCGCGACGCGCCCGGCTGCCCGATCGCCGCCGCGATCTGGCGATAGCTGGCCAGCGCGCCGGGCGGGATGCGCAGCAGCGCCTGCCACGTCTTGATCTGGAAGTTGGTGCCGCGCAGCAGCAGCGGCTGGCGCGGCGCGCCCGTGTCCGGGCAGACCAGACGTGCGGCGACCGGCGCCGTCGCCGCCGGGTCGTGCACCAGGGTGGCCTCGCTCCAGTCGGCCAGCACGTCGCGGGCGTCCCAATCCTCCAGCACCTTGCGCCTCGACGCCGGCGCGCCCGGCGGGGCGACGAAGCGCAGCGCGCAGATGCCGCGATCGGTGGTGGCAATCAGCATGCGGCCGAACGGCCCGTCGTGCAGGCCGTAGCGCACCACGAGGGCGCGGCCGCGCGCCTTGTACTCGCCCGGCGTCATCGCCTCGCACGCGACGAACAGGTCGTGCAGCCGTCCCGGCCCCGACAGGCCGACGTCCAGCGCCGCGCCGAGCACGCTCTCGCTGGCGTGCAGCAGCCGCTTGGCGTGCTCGACGGTCAAGTACTGGGCGAACCGCTTCGGGCTGATGCCGGCCCAGCGCTTGAACACGCGCTGGAAGTGGTGCGGGTGCATGCCCGCCGCGGCGGCCAGCGCGGCGAGCGACGGCTGCTCCTCGTAGTGCTCGACCAGATAGGCGATGGCCGCGGCGATCGCGGGATGGTCCGGATCGTCGGAGACCGGGGCCGTCTCCATTGCGGCGGCCGAACCGGCGACGGCGCGGTCGGCCGCCGCGAATACGGGGCGGGGCGGCGGGGCAGCGTTGCGAAGGATCGCGGTCATGGCATCGCTCCGGCACGGCGGCAGGCCCAAGCGGCCCGCCGCCGTCCCCTATGGACGCCGGGGCGGAGCGCGACAACCCGGTTCTTGCGGCACGCGACGGCCCGTTCAGACGCCGGCGGCCAAGCCCGCGGCGCGCCACTCGTCCAGCGCACGGTGCAGGGCGCGGGCAAAATCCAGCCGCTCCTCCGGCGACAGGAAGGCGCCGACGATCACCGTCTGGCCGTGGCTGGTCAGCCGCACCTGGCTCTCGTGGCGCGGCGGGTCGTCCATGGTGACGCGCAGCCAGTACGGCTGGAACCGCCACACCTTGGGCGGCCCGCGCAGGTCGCCCTTCTCGATGAGCAGGGTGTCGTCGGTCAGCCGCACCTTCTCGTAGATCAGCGCGTTCTTGTAGTTCCGGCGAAGCGCCAGGTAGACGATCAGGATGTCCAGGCCGTAGAAGCCGAAGACCGGCCACGCCCCGATCGACAGGAAGAAGATGCCGACGATCAGGCTGATCAGGATCAGGGCGCCCATCAGCACGTAGAAGCCGTTGATGCTGAGGCTGCGGTGCGGGTGCAGGAAGGCGTCGAAGTGCACCGTCGAGTCCGGCAGCGGGTGATCGATCACGGTCAACTGCGTCATGGTGCGAAATACTAGCATTCGCAAGCGGCCGGTAAAGGCTGCCGCCGCAGCGCCCCGGGCCGGGCGCGGACGGATGCCGCGCTTTACGGCGGACCGCGCCCGCGGCAGATTGCCGCCGGACACGGTGCCGCCCCCGCCCGCACGAACCGCCCAGCCCATGAGCCCCGACGCGATCGACGAATTCTTCCGCCGGCTTGCCGCCGTCAACCCGGCGCCCGAGACCGAACTGGCCTACCGCAACGCGTATACGCTGCTGGTGGCCGTCGTGCTGTCGGCGCAAGCGACGGACGTGGGCGTGAACAAGGCGACGGCCGCGCTGTTCCCGGTCGCGGACACGCCGCAGAGGATGCTCGACCTCGGCGAGGAGGGCCTGAAGGCGCGCATCAAGACGATCGGGCTGTTCAACACCAAGGCCAAGAACATCATCGCCCTCAGCGAGATCCTGGTGCGCGAGCACGGCGGCCAGGTGCCGGCCGACCGCACCGCGCTGGAGGCGCTGCCCGGCGTCGGGCGCAAGACCGCCAACGTCGTGCTGAACGTCGCGTTCGGCGAGCCGACCATCGCCGTGGACACCCACATCTACCGGCTGTGCAACCGAACCGGCCTGGCGCCGGGCAAGACGCACCGGGACGTCGAGGACGCCCTGCTGGCGGGGGTGCCCGAGCACTGGCGCCGGCATGCCCACCACTGGCTGATCCTGCACGGCCGCTATGTCTGCAAGGCGCGCCGCCCGGACTGTCCGGCCTGCGTGGTCCGCGACCTGTGCGGCTATCCCGCAAAGACGCCGCCGCATCCCTAGTCGGCGATCCAGTCGCGCATGGTGAACGTCTGCGCCGCCTCGTCCGGGAAGAAGACCACCTCGCCGTCGCGCATCACCGCGGTGCGGCCCAGCGTGGGGAAGTGCGAGACCTCGACCGCAGTGCGTTCGCCGCCCATCAGGTAGACCAGGTCGCTGCTGCCGGTGTTGGTCAGGTGATGGGCGGTGCCGTCGGTGGGGAAACCCATATAGTCGCCGGGGCCGACGCGCACCCGCCGGTCGCCGATCTGCGCGATGCCCTCGCCCTCCAGGATGAACAGGAACTCCTCCTGCACGGCGTGGGCGTGGGGTACGAAGCTCTCCCGCCCGGGCGGCACGCGCGCCAGGCTCAGGTGCACGCGCTGCATGCCGGCCCGGTCGCCGAGCCGGTGCAGCAGCACCTCGGAGTTCGGGTTGAGCGGGTGGCGCACGCGCACCCCTTCTTCCGGCGGCAGCGCGGCGGTGCGCACCAGGTGCTTCGGGTCGTCGGCCATGTCGGATCGTCCCTCCGATGAACTCACAGGCGCATCCCGACGACGCCGCGGGTATCGGCGCCGTCCAGGTCGGCGTCGCGCAGGTCCGCGCCGGTCATGTCGCTGTCCAGGAACACGGTGTGCGTCAGGACGGCGCCGCGCAGCTTGGCGTTGCGGAGCTGCGTCTCGGACATGTTGGCCCCGCTCAGCTTGGCCTTGGTCAGGTCGGCGCCGTCCAGCTTCACCCGGCACAGGCTGGCGCTGATCTTGTAGTCCAGCATGGTGCCGACCGCCATCGGCGCAAAGTTGGCAAAGCGCAGGTCGGCGCCGGTCAGGTTGGCGTCGTCCAGCTTGACGCCGCGCAGCTCGGCGTCGCTCAGGTCGGCGTCGATCGCCATGGCCCCGCGCAGGTCGGCCAGGTTCAGCCGCGCGCCGTTCAGCCGGCAGCGCGACAGGTTGGCCAGCGACAGGTTGGCCGCCGACAGGTTGATCCCGGACAGGTCCTGGCCGCTGAGGTCGACCCGCGACAGGTCGGCCTGGCGCCCCTCGCGGCCCAGCGAATTGATCCAGTCGATGTGCTGCCGGATGATCTCCTGAATGGTCAGGCTGAGCGACGCCAGACTGCGCGGCAGGGTCGCCTTGCTGGTGTCGACCTTGAACAGGTCGGACGGGCTGAAATGCGCCGCGGTCAGGTCGGCACCGTCGATGTTGGTGTGGTTCAGCAGCGCCCCGCTGAGCACCGCGCCGTGCAGCACGCAATTGGACAGGTTGGTGTGGGTCATGTCCGCACCGGTGAAGACCGCGCCGCGCAGGTCGGAGTTGGACAGGTCGGCATTGGCCAGCCGCGCGTTGGTCAGGTTGGCGTTGGTCAGGTTGGTCTTGCGGCCGAGCGCGCGCGACAGCCGCGCCTCGGTCAGGTTGGCCCTGGCCATGTTGACCCCGCTGATCTCGCTGACCTGCTCGCGCGCCGGCACCAGGTTGCCCTTGTCGTCGCGCATCAGGATGAAGCCGGTGCGCAGGTCGGCGCGGGTCAGGTTGGCGGCCTCCATGTTCGACCAGGCCAGGCTGGCCCCGCGCAGGTCGGCGCTGGACAGGTCGCAGTGGCTGAGGTCGGCGCCGCTCAGGTCGGCGCCGAAGAAGTTGGCGTTGTGCAGGCAGGCGGTCCGGAAGGTGCACCTGGCCAGGACCGCGCCGACCACCTCGGCGTCGGTCAGGTCGCGGCGGCCGAAGTCGAGCTGGCGGGCATCGACGAAGTTCAGCGACAGCCGCCGCCCGCCGCGCTGGCCGGTCAGGTACCGGTCGTGCAGGTCGAGCAGGTCGTTCAGCGCCAGCTGGTTGATCCGCTTGAGGTCGTGGGGCTCGGGCATCGCGGGCGTCGCACTCGCAGCAGCAGGGCCGGCACGGCCGGCGGGACCGGCCCATGGTGCACTGAAAGCGGAAAGAAACCGTGACGCCGGGTACGGCATCCGGCGGCAGGTCCGCCGGCGGTGCAACGGACGCAAGGCCATGCAACACCGGCGCAACCGGGATGTTGCACGGCAAGGCCTTGATTTGCTTTCATTTTCCGGCGCCATGCATCATTTGCAACGGGTTTCGCGGTGGTTGCACCGCTGCACGGCCGGCGCCGGTGTTCCGTGAGGCATGGCAGCAAGTGCATGGCCGTCTCCTCTGCCGTGTGGGCCGCGCTGGCCGCCTTTGTACCAGAATTTGCGCCTACCTTACAAGCACGATCGGTATAAATTCATGCCAATGGCGCACCGACAGGCGCGGCTTCCTGCCTTTCCGGGCGGCATAGGCAATTTTATTGCCAGCTACGGTGCGAAAAGATGCATTGCGCTTCCTGCTGCTGAAGGGAACCGGAGCGGCGCCGGCCGCGGGGACGGCGCGACGGCCGCCCCTACTCCGTCCTCGGCATCGCGGTGGCGATCATCAGCAGGCCGAGCTCGCGCATGACGGAGGCGAAGTTCTCGAACTCGACGGGCTTGGGAATGAACAGATTGCAGCCCAGGCTGTAGCAGCGCTCGATCTCCTCCGGATCTTCGCTGGAGGTAAGCACGATGATTGGAATGGTCTTCAGGTTGGGGTCCGCCTTGACGCCCCTCAGCACGTCGAACCCGTCGATCTTCGGCAGGTTGAGGTCGAGCAGCATGACCAGCGAGTCCGGGCGCACCTGCCGGGCATACCCCTTGCGGCCGTACAGATAGTCGAAGGTCTCCTCGCCGTCGGAGACGTGGACGATCTCGTTGTGAATGCCGCCCTTGCGCAGGTTCGTCATGATCAGGTCGGCATGCGCCGGATCGTCCTCGGCCAGCAGCAGCGTGACGGGTCGCGATTGGCGGTTCCTGACTTCCATGGGAGCGCGGTCTCCTACGCTGCGTATGCGGTCATCGGCCCCGAAACCGACGGTACGGCCGGTGGGCCCCTGGCGGCGCATAGAATGCCATCGCCCCGGCGGTGTGCAACATGGGCATGAGGGACCCGGCGACCAAGCGCCATCCGCGCGGGCCGTTCTTGCCATGGCGGGGCGCGGGCGCATATAAACGCGGTTCCGTTCGGGCGGCGAGGCCGGGTCCGGCACCCGAGGGCATGCCCAACCGCCTTTGAAGAAAGCAAGGCGCCCCGCACGGGTCGGGGCGGACCGAACACGCAAGGACAGCGAAATGCCCAAGATGAAGACCAAGAGCGCCGCCAAGGGGCGCTTTCGCCTGACCGCGACCGGGAAGGTCCGGTTCAACTCCGCCTACCGCCGCCACCGCCTGATCAGCAAGGACAAGGCCGCCAAGGAGCGCAACCAGGGCACCAAGATCCTGAGCGACCCGGACGCCAAGAAGGTCCGGCGTTACATGCTGCCGAACGGCTGAGAGGAGGGCGACCCATGGCGCGAATCAAGCGGGGCGTGACCAGCCACGCCCGTCACAAGAAGGTGCTGGAGCGGGCCAGCGGTTATCGCGGCCGCCGCTCGACCAGCTACCGCGTCGCCAAGCAGGCGGTCGAGAAGGCGCTGCAGTACGCCTACCGCGACCGGCGCAACCGCAAGCGCGACTTCCGGTCGCTGTGGATCCAGCGGATCAATGCGGGCGCGCGCGAGCACGACATGACCTACTCGACCTTCATGCACGGTCTGAAGGTCGCGGGCGTCGACCTCGACCGCAAGGTGCTGTCCGACCTCGCCGTGCGCGAGCCGGACGTGTTCCGCGCGCTGGTCGATCAGGCGCGCGCGGCTCTGGCATAGCCTGTCGGAAGACCGCGGGCGGTCGGGGACGGCGTGCGGCGCCGCCCCGGCGGGCCCGCGGCCGGGAGAGGTGCGGATGGACGACCTCGACGCCCTGCGGCACGAGCTGCTCGACCAGGTGACGGCGGCGCCCGACCTGGCCGCGCTGGAGGAGGCGCGGGTCGCCGTGCTCGGCAAGAAGGGCCGGCTGACCGGGCTGATGAAGACGCTGGGCGGGCTCGACCCCGAGGCGCGCCGGGAGCGCGGTGCCGCGCTCAACCGAATCAAGGACGACGTCGCCGCCGCCATCGAGGGCCGCAAGGCCGACCTGGCGCGCCTGGCCCTGCGCGAACGGCTGGAGCGCGAGCGCATGGACGTCACCCTGCCGGTTCGCCCGGAGCGCACCGGCCACGTCCACCCGATCTCGCAGACCCTGGACGAGATGATCGCCATTTTCGCGGAGATGGACTTCACGGTCGCCGAGGGCCCGGACATCGAGGACGACTTCCACAACTTCACCGCCCTGAACATCCCGCCCGAGCACCCGGCGCGGCAGATGCACGACACCTTCTATCTGCCGCCGCAGCCGGACGGCACCACCACCCTGCTGCGCACCCACACCTCGCCGGTGCAGATCCGCACGATGATGTCGACCCGGCCGCCGATCCGGGTGATCGCGCCGGGCCGGACCTACCGGTCCGACTACGACATGACCCACACGCCGATGTTCCACCAGATCGAGGGGCTGGTGGTGGACGAGACGACCCACATGGGGCACCTGAAGGGCTGCCTCATGGAGTTCGCGCGGGCCTATTTCGGCATCGACGACCTGCCGGTGCGGTTCCGCCCGTCGTTCTTCCCGTTCACCGAACCGTCGGCGGAGATGGACATCGGCTGCGCGCGCTCCGGCGGCGAGCTCAGGCTCGGCAACCACGGCGACTGGCTGGAGATCCTGGGCTGCGGCATGGTCCATCCGGCCGTCCTGGAGATGTCGGGGATCGACAGCACGCGCTACCAGGGCTTCGCCTTCGGCATGGGCGTGGAGCGGGCGGCCATGCTCAAGTACGGCATCCCCGACCTGCGCACGTTCTTCGAAAGCGACCTGCGCTGGCTGCGCCACTACGGCTTCCTGCCGCTGGACGTGCCGAGCCTGGCGTTCGGGTCGGCGTAGGCCGGCCGCATCGGCGCCGGCGGGAACAACCGCGCGGCTCGCGGGTTTAACAGGACGCGCAGACACACACGGCGCGGTCGCGCGCGGCGGCGGCGTCGCCGCAGCATCCCACCGATACCGCCGCCGTACGCCGCCGCGCCGCACCCGCATGCAACCGGGAGGGCGGACCATGGCACGACACCCCGAACGGCCGCAGACCGACAAGGCCCGGCGCAGCCGCCGCTGGCGCCGGATCACGTTCCGCACCTGGGTGGTCGCCACCATCCTGGTCGGCATCTATGTCGCCGTCGCCGGGCCGCTGGCCTACGCGTACGGCCGCGAGTTCTGGCTGGCGGCGGTGATCGTGCCGCCGCTGATGATCTTCCTGCTGCTGACCGGACTGGCCTTTCTCGCCGTGTATACCGCACTCGGCGACGAGGGCACCGAGGGCGGCGAAAACGGGAGCCAGCCGCCGCGCCGGGAGTCCGGCACCGACCCCGGCTCGGCGGCGAAATCGTCGGCCAGCCTGGGCACGCCCACGCCGACCTCGGGCACGCGGCGCTGAGCGGCGCCGGCCGGGCGCGCCCCGGCCCCGCCCGGCCGCGCGGGTCAGTGCACCGGCCGGTCCGGCGGCGGGCGGATCGGCGGCTCGTCGGCCGGCGAGTCGGGCGGCTCCTCCACCGGCACCTCGTCGGGCATACCCGGCGGCGGCTCCATCGGCGGCGTTTCCGGAGGGTGCTCCGGCGGCAGCCGCGGGAGCTGTGCCTCAATGGCACGAGCGGAAGGGCTCATCACAACAATCCTCCGTCCCGGTCGTCCGCGCGGTGCCAGCATCGTCCCGAAGCGGCGGCAACCCAAGCGAAAATCGCGGGCCTGCCGCCCAGAAAAGGACGGCCCCGCCCCGGGGGAAGGGCGAGGCCGTCGCGGCCGTTCGCGCAACGAGGCGCGCGGTCAGCCGGTGACCATGGCCTTGAGCATCCAGATCGCCTTTTCGTGCTCGCCCATGCGCTCGGTGAGCAGGTCGTTGGTGACCGTGTCCTCGAGCTCGTCGGCGATCACGGCGATCTCGCGCATGCGGCGCACAACCGCTTCGTTGTCGCGGATCAGGTCCTTGATCATGTCCTCGGCAGCCGGCACGCCCTGGTTTTCCTCGACCACCGACATCTGCGCCATCTGGGCGAAGCTGCCGGGTGCGGGGAAGCCGAGCGCGCGCACCCGCTCGGCCAGGTCGTCGACCGCCTCGAACAGGTCGGTGTACTGCTCCTCGGTCAGCTTGTGCAGCGAGTAGAACAGCGGCCCGACCACGTTCCAGTGGTAGCCGTGCGTCTTGATCAGCAGGGCGTAGGTGTCGGCGACCAGCGCGGCGACGCCGTCCGCCAGCCGCTGCCGGGTGCCCTGGTCGAGGCCCGTCTCGACGGTCTCGACGCGGGCCTTGGACTTCAATACTTCGGTCGTCATTCCGTATCCTCCTCTGCGCCTCGGCGCTTTGGATGAGGGGCGGGGGATGGAGCCGGCCCTCGGCACATGTCACGGACCGGTCGAGCCGGTCCTGGCCGTGCGCCGTCCGTCAGATCACCATGTGGTAGGGCTGCTCGGGTCGGGTCGCCGGCGCCTGTGCCTCCAGGTCGGCCATCTCGCCCGTTGCGCCGTCCCAGTATTCGGCTTTTGAGATGTCGATACGCAGCAGGGCGAGCTCCGGATCAGCCGTGCCCTGCGGAAACCAGGTCTTCAGGATGTCGCGCCAGAACTCCTTCATCAGGTTGGTGTCACGCACGATCTCGGCGGTGCCGGAGACCGACAGGAAGGTCATCGCGTCGGCGTCCGCGAAGGCCAGGTTGACCGCGCCGTAGCGCACGATCTCGTCGGTCTTCGGCGACGGCGCCCGGGTGAAGAACCAGAGCTCTCCGCCGGGCCCGGCGGTGCCCACGGCCGCGCAGGCCATCGGCCGGCTGCGCAGCTGCCCCTCCGTATCCAGCGTCGCCATCATGGCGATGCGGATGTCGCAGACGATGTCGAGGAGCGTCTGCTTCTGCTCGGCCACGGTGGTGTCGGTCATGGCGATGCAACTCTCTGCGGGTTTGCGGACGGCACCCGCAGCCCTTCGAGCGGACGCGGGCGCGGATTGCCGGGGCAACGCCGGAACGCCCGGCAATGTTCCGGCCGGCCGGTGCGGCGGAGACGGCGGCGGGCGGAGCGCATGCGGCGGTATGCTGCGGAACATGTCCGGCCAACGGCGGGTTGATCGGCTGGAACCGCCCCGCTGCGGCGCAGGCCGCACCCGCATACGCAGCACCGACGGGAGGACTGCCATGGCCACGACGACGCGGCCGACGCTCTGGCGTCTGGTTCCGGCCGCCCGCCCCGACGACCCGACCTGGCTTGACCTCGACATCTGGCAGGAGGTCGTGGTCCGCGCCGACACGGCCGCCGAGGCCCGCGTCGAGGCCGGCAGGATGTCCTACGACCCCGACGACCCGCTCGGCAGCCTGGAGAAGGCCGACCGCGAGGCCGGGTTCATGAGCGAGAAGCTGTACCACGTGCTGCCGCTGCCGGAGGACGAGGCGAAGGCGTTCGGCGCCGGGCCCAAGGGGGTGCTGCGCGCCGTCAAGGCCGAGGCGGGCGGCTGACCGGCCGCCGTCCCGACCGCAAACCCAGCCGACAGGAGGACGAGATGGAGTGGAACCAGATCGAAGGGAACTGGAAGCAGTTCATGGGCCGGGCCCGACAGCAGTGGGGCAAGCTGACCGACGACGACATGGAGAAGATTGCCGGCAAGCGCACCGAGCTGTCCGGCCGCCTGCAGGAGCGTTACGGCATCAAGAAGGAAGAGGCCGACCGCCAGATCGACGAGTGGATGGGCAAGATCTGAGGCCGTGACGGCACCGTCCGCGGCGGGGCGGCCCGCCGCGGACCGTCCCTTGCAGGAACGCGACGGGCGTCACAGGCGGTCCGGGGCGCCGCGGGAACGGACGCTCGCCGCGCCGCGTTCTACAGCCGCAATCCGGTGTTTCAGGGGAGAGCGGCGATGTTTCCGACGACGAGCGGGCGGGTTCCCGCCCATACGCCCGACCACATCAACGCGTGGATTCGGGAGCGCACCGAGGACGACGTCCTGTACTACGCCGAGCACCCGAACGAGATCGAGGATCGCCTGGCCGAGCTCGACGAGGAGTGGGACATCGAGCGCACGCTGGAGGCCAATGCCGCATCGTTCTCGCTGGCGGGGCTCGGCCTGGCGCTGACCCTGGACCGGCGGTTCCTGGCGCTGCCAATCGCCGTTGCCGGCTTCCTGCTGCAGCACGCGGTGCAGGGCTGGTGTCCGCCGGTCTCGGCGTTCCGGCGGATGGGCGTGCGCACGGCGCAGGAGATCAACGAGGAGCGCACCGCGCTCAAGGCGTTGCGCGGCGACTTCGACATCCTGCCGCGGATGGCGGCCGACCCGGCGAGTCGCGCCCGCCTTGCCCTGCGCGCGGCGCGGGCGGACTGAGACGCCGCCGGACGCGCGGGCGCGGCCCCGGCCGGACCGGCGGTCCGGCGCGGGACCTTTGGGGACGGGCGCCCGGGCAGTGCTTGGCTTTACGCCGGATGCCTACCCGGGGTCGCGCGACTCGCCCGCGTACCGCTCCGTGACGCTGTTGTAGCGGTACACGGTGGTACCGGTGTCCGGCGAAATGTGGGCGATGCGCGGGTAGATCAGCGCGACGTAGCGCTGGGTCTCGCGCGGCAGCGGCCGGCCGTAGTCGATGTACTGGCTGTAGCGGCCCGGGCCGGCGTTGTAGGCGGCCAGGAAACCGGGCGAGCCGAACCGGTCGTACATTTCCCGGATATAGGCGACCCCGGCCATGATGTTGTCGCGGGGATGATGGGGGTCGGGGCCCAGGTTGTGGCGCCGGCGCAGGTACTCGTACGTCCCCGGCATGACCTGCATCAATCCCATCGCCCCGGCATGGCTGGTAATCAGTCGGCCGTTCAGGTGGGTGCGGCCGCCGCTTTCCACCTGCATCACGGCGCGGATCCATTCCTCGGGGATGTTGAAGCGGCGCGACGACTCCGCGATGTAGCCGTCGATCGTCTCGACCGAGGCGCGCGGCGGTCCCACCGACGTTTCGCGTGTTCCGCCGCAGGCGGCGATGCCGCCGGCCAAGGCCAGGCCCAGCACAAGGGGCAGGGCGACGCGGCGGTAGGCGGAAGCTCGGGTGCGGGTCCCCGGCGGGGTGGTTGGCTGGCGCATCATCAAGTCCCCATTCGCTTGCTTTGTCCGTTTACCTTAACAAAGCTGTCCATCTTATTGTCTTGTATAACAAATCCCATCCAGAAGATGAACCGGAAAATGCGCTTTGCGGCATTTTTCCGGCACCGCGGCGGCGGCACGGTGACGGGACCCGAGGCGCAGGCGGACTCGAAGCGGGCTGGGACGCAGGGAGACGGGCGGTGCGGCGGGCGCCGGGTCAGGCGAACAGGCCGTGCAGGAACCAGCGCGGCGGCCGCGCCGGATCGTAGAGGCCGGCCCTGTACAACCAGAAACGACGACCGTTGCTGTCCTCTACACGATAATAGTCGCGAACGCCATCCTTCCCGTCGCGATCCGGCAGCGGCCGCCACCATTCCGGCGCGAGTCGCTCCGGCCCGTCGGCGCGGACGACGCGGTGGACGATGCCGCGCCAGCGGAACAGCACCGGCGGGTCGTCGGGCACCGGCGCCACCGCCTCGACCGGCCACGGCACCGGCAGCAGCCTGAGCGGCCGCGGCGGGTCGGCCGGCCACAGCAGGGCCGGCGGCGGCGGCGCGACCGGCGCGGCGGCGACGGCCGCCTCGGGCAGGTGGCTCTGGTACGGCACCGGGCGGAACACGGCGTCGAGCCCGATCCGGTTGCCGAGCCGGTCGACCAGTTCCGCCAGGGCCGTGCCGTCGTCGCCACCCCCCTCCCGGCCGTCCGTCCCCGTGCCGCCGGCGAGACCGAGCTGGGCCGGGGCCAGCGGCTCCACGGCGGTGACCGCGAGCGCCAGCACCTCGATGCCGAAGCCGGCGTCGAGCCGGTCGAGGCGCTCGTCGAACAGGCGGCGGACGTGCGCCGGGCGGCGCGTCGGCCCGGCGGTGCCGACCTCGAGCCGCTGCACGGCGCCGTCCACCCGGTAGGCGGCGAGCTGGAACCGGCGGCCGCCCTGCCCGGCCTGCTCCAGCCCGGCACAGACCTGGGCCAGCAGCCGGTCGAGCGCGGCGGCGACGTCGGCGGTGCGGGCGATCGGCTCGGCGAAGGCGATGCGGGCGGCATGCGCGGGCGGCGTACGCCGCGGCGAGATCGGCTCGCCGCGCCGGCCGAGCGCCTGGTCCAGCCGCCGCGGCACGGCCGGGCCGAAGCGGCGCGCCAGGGTGGCCGGCGGCACGCCGTAGAGGTCGCCGATGCGGCGCAGGCCGAGCCGGTCGAGCCCGGCGGCGGCTGCGGCATCGAGTCGCAGGCCGGCCACCGGCAGCGGCGCCAGGGCCGCCGCCAGCGCCTCCGGCGCGACGATGGCCGCGCCCGGCGCGGTGCCGGGCCCGGTGTAAGCCTGGCCGACAGTGGCGATCGCCCAGGCGGCGGCGGGCGTTCCGGCCACGGCGCCGCGCGCGGCGTAGCCGAATCGGGCGAGCCGCGTTGCCGCGTCGGTCAGCAGCCCGGCCTCGCCGCCGAACAGGTGGGCGCAGCCGGTCACGTCCAGGACCAGGCCGGCATCGCCGCAGGTCGCCACCCAGGGGGTGTAGCGCCCGCACCAGTCGGCCAGGCCGGCCAACGCGCGGGCATCGGCGTCCGGCGCGGCGGCGACGGTGGCCAGGCCGGGCAGGCGGGCGCGCGCGTCGGCCACGGTCAGGCCCGGGGCGAGCCCCTCGCCGGCCGCTGCGGCGTTGACCGCGGCCAGGACCAGCCGGCCGCGGTCCGCCAGCGTCGTCGCCAGGGGGCGGGCCCGCAGGGTGGCGGCGCGCCCGGCATCACCGCCGGCGCGGACGCGGCACAGCCGGTCGGTCGCGAAGGTCGGCAACCAGAGGGCAAGGATCCGGCGCGACACTGTGTGCGATCCCCTTTACGGTACCCCGTACGGTCCGGGGCAGGCCCCATGCCTGAACATGCCTGAACATGCCTGAATATGAACAAAACAGATACATAAAGAGTATAAAAAGAGATCAACGCGCATAACGATATAACCCGCCGGGCATAATAAAACGTTACGGTTCCGGAACGTGTTTCGAACATAGAAGGCTATGCAACGGCCTGCCTCCGCGGTGCCGGCACGGCCCCCTCCTCTGCCGCGACGAGGGCGAGCTCGCCGGGCCTTCCGGCCGGCTCGGACGGAGCCGGATCGTGCCAGGCGACCAGCCATGCGCCCGGCCGGCCGCCGCGGGCGCGAACCAGCTCCAGCCGCCAGCGCTCCACGCCCACCCCGGGGCCGTCCGGCGCCCCGGCGGCGGCGGCGACGCGCCAGCGGGTGACCGCGGTGCCGGCGGCGCGGCGCCCGGCACGGCCCGCATCGCCGTCGCGGTCGAGCAGGATTACGGTAACGCCGCCGGCCTCCGCCGCCAGTTGCAGGCGCCGGCTCTCGCTCGGCCCGGCCGCCGCCGCCTCGCCGACCACGGCGGCCAGCGCGCCGCTGCGCGCCGCCTCCTCCAGCGCCCACAGCCGGTCGGCCTGGCGCGCGGCGCGGGCCAGGACGAGCCGTTCGGGCACCAGGCCGTAGCGGACCAGGCCGGGCGGATAGAGGTCGCCGTCGCGCATCAGCCACAGCACCGGCCGCCCGCACCGTACCGCCAGCCGCGCCGCGATCGCGGCGGCAAATCCGGCCGCCGCCCCGCCGGCCAGCGCGCCGGCGCCCCCGGCCGGACCGGCCGGTCCCCGAGTCGCCGCCCCGGCCGGCTCGCCGTCCGCCCCGACGGCGATTTCGTGCAGGCAGGCGAGCGGCAGGCCGCCGCCGGGCAGCGCCGAGTCGATGGCGGCGGGCCCGAGCGGCAGCACGGCGGCCGGCCCGGCACCGCCCCGCTCGAGCCGTCGGATGCGGGCCCGCAACGCGGCGAGCCGGGCGGCCCTGGCATCCGGACTCCCGGCGTCCGGGGCATTGGCGGCATGAGGGTCGGGCATGGAGACGACTCCGGCGGCGCCTTTGTTCGCCATTTGTTCTAAACAACGAGGGCCCGCAAGTCAAGCCGCCGCCCGTGCGCCGGCAGGATTGAACAATGATAATCATCAAGGAGCATATTATTTCTTAGACGCCTTATCTTTATCCGCGCACGGCGCAGCCCCGGCGTTCCGAAATCCGCCGGGTGTGACTTCCGGACCCTTTATGTGACGCCGAACCCGCATGCGCACCGCGGGTTCGGCGATGCATTCCGCCGGACCTGTCATGATCGCCGCGATTCGGCCGGCCAAACCGGGACTCTCCTTGAAAACCCATACTTTAGATGTGTCACAAAAGGAGCATGCCGCCCGGCCTCGCCCGAAGCCCGAAATAAAATTACCGGCTTTCGCGCTTCTTGTGCGAAATAGCACTGCATCTATGCTATTAAATATGTTACGGCCGCAGACATCCATGGGTGCATAGTAAAGCTACTTTTTCTTTCAAGTCCATTCTTTGTTACTGGGTCCGTTATTGCTTCATTAACTCCACATCTCGATAATCCCGGCCACCAAAACCAGAGAATCACCATGAAAACGGCGTGTAGTCGCCGAAATTTGCGCACAACGCAACAAAGGGCTCCTTCGTGTCATGAGAACCAACCACTTGACCTCCGAAAAAGCCGACAGTCACAACTTTGATACAGGCTGCGTTAAAAGATCTAATTTATTCGAAATTTTCGAGGATACTATATATGTTCAAATCTCCGATAATCCATATTTGAAGGAACAGGCACATAGACTGCGTTATCAAGTGTACTGTGTCGAACATCCGTACGAAGACCCCTTGAGCAACCCTGACGGCCTTGAGATCGACAAGTACGACAGTCATGCTACGCATTGTGTGCTTTTCCATCAACCCACGGCCAAGTTCGCCGGCACGGCCAGGCTTATCCTCCCGCTCGAGCACGCGCCCGAGCGCAGCTTTCCCATCCAGGAGGTCTGCTCCGACCCGAGCCTGCGGCACGCGCACACCTTTCCGGTTCCCCTCATCGGTGAAATTTCCCGCTTCTGCGTTGCCAAGGCATTCCATCAGACTGTCAGGACGCACCGCGCCGGCTCCGGCCCTCAGGATCGGTCCGGCCGCGCCGCCACCGGAGACCAGCACCTTCTTCGCCACATCAAGCTGGGCCTGTTCCAGGGCCTGCTGCGCATAAGCCTTGCCGAGGAGTTGCTGTACTGGTGCTGCGAGATGGAACCGATCCTGCTGCGCCTGCTCGCGCGCATCGGCATGCATTGGCAGCCGATCGGACCGCTCGTCGACCACCACGGGCTGCGGCAGCCTTGCATCGCCCGCATTTCGACCCTTCTCCAGGGTGTCCGGGATCGCGATCCGGACTCGTGGTCGGTGATCACCGGGAACGGCCGGTACTGGAGCCAGCTGATGGCGCTGGAGCGGACCATGAGCGCACGTTGCCCCGTGCAGGACGCCCCGACCCTTCACCTTGCCTGATTGACGGAGCCCCCGCCGCGGCCCGGACCGGGCCCGGCCGGTGGGTGAGCCCGCACGCGGGCGTCCCGCCGGCGGCGCGGCGTCATCCGTCTTCTTCAGCATGGCCGCCTTCATTTTCAAACGGCGCGCGTGCCCGCTTTTAACCTTTGGCAGGCCGCGCCCGGCGGGCACCGCAATAAATAAATGTAGGTCGTTGGCATGATAGCGGCAACAGCCGATCGTAGTACACGCCCTACGCCTTCCGAATAAGAGCCACCGAGGCGACCTGAGATTTTCAACATTTATATCAAACCGTGTCTACATGAACATGAAATTTCGTCGGCCGGCTTGACAACATTCGTCCAGGATATTTTGCAGTATTGCGTTCTCTTTGAAATCTATCGGTTTTTTTTCATGGCATGCCGTTTGCTTCCCTATGCGCCGTAGGGTGAACAATTTCATCGCCGGTATCAGGAGGAGCCTGACATGAGAATGGTGAAACTGAGAGCGATGCTGCTCGCCACGGCCGGTGCGGCGGTGGCGATCGGCGCGGCAACCGAAGCCCAGGCGGGCGGCGAGGCCTTCGCGCGCCTGGAGATTCTCGACATCACACTGCGCGACTGGCAGGACGACGGCGACTTCTCCGACGATCCGACCATCGCCGTCGGCGGCGAGGTCGAAAACCTGAGCGGCGGCAATTCGGCCGACGCGCAGGCGTCGCTGAACCAGACGACGAACAGCGCGATCCCCGTGACGGGCGTCCTGGCCAACATCGACCTGCCCTTGCAGTGCGTCGGGGACTGCACCGGCATTGGTCAGAATGATTTCACCGAGGCTGCCGGCAGCGGCGATACCAGCGATCGCACGTTCTCCCGGGCCGACCAGATCCTGGAGGGCGCGATTCTCGCAGGCCTGCCCGGCGGCGTCGGCGCGAATGCGAGCCTTGTCGGCGAGGTCGACGTCGCGGAAGGCACGACCAGCGATACCAGCGGCACGACCGAAACCAATGTCGGCACGGTCACGTCGCTCGACATTCTCGCCAACGAGAGCTTCATCCCCCTGATCACGCTCGACGCCATTCAGGAGCTCGAGGCGCGGCTGAGCGCGAACGCGGTTCCGCCCCAACTTCAGGCGCAGGGATCGTCGCGCTGGAGCATCCTGATCGAGGATACGGAAACCGGCGACGTCGTGCTCGACTGGGAGCCGGACGGCACTGACGGCACCATTGCCGAAGGCATCGAACTCGCGGATGCGTTCGACCTGACCCGCAGCGTCGGCGCCGCCGATCCCGGCGACTTTGAGCGCATTTCCGAAGATTCGACGGGCGGAAGTCCCGGTTTTGCCGCACGGGGTGCCAACGCTCTCGAAGCGGGTCAGCGCTATCGGTTCACCATCCGCCACACCGCCGAAACCGATCTTCGCGTGTCCGAGGTGGGGCCGCAGCCGCCCACGCCGCCGGTTCCCGAGCCGGCCTCGCTCGCCCTGATCGGCACGGGTCTGGCCGGCATCGGCCTTCTGAGCGTGCGCTCGCGGCGCCGCCGGTCGGCCAAGACCGCGGCCTGAGCCGAGCGGACGAAGACCAATCTTCGAAGACAGTGGTGAGGGCGGTTCTGCCGCCCTCTCTTTTTTCGTGACGCCGTCCGGGTGCCGACGGCGCTATGGCGCCGCGCCGGACGCCGGATGGTCGGACCGGAACGCCGCCGGGTCGTAGCGTCCCGGCGCCACGACGCCGCCCGGGTCCAGGGTCCGCTTGATCGCGGCGACGACGTCCCGGTGCACCGGCGAGCCGCGCGCCGTGATGTCCGCCATCGACTGCGCCCCGACCCGGTAGGGCACGTACCCGGCGGCGCATACCGCCTCGAACAGCGTGCGGTAGCAGGCGTCCGCGCGGTCGGTCTCGGCCGGGTCGTCGCGGTCGAAGGCGATGGTCAGCACCGCGTCCAGCGCCCGCTCGTTGATCGTCGCCAGCGTCATCAGCAGGTCGAAGCGGTGCGCGGCGTAGATCGGCTCGACGATGCCCAGCAGGTCGCGCACCGACTCGCCCGTCTGCGGCAGGACCGGCGCCAGCCAGAGCAGGCCGCAGCCGTCCTGCGCCGGATCGGCCTCGGCCGGGAAGCCGTCGGGCAGTCCGCCGCGCCGGCGCCAGTAGGCGCCGGACAGGAACTGGCCGGTGGGCACGCCGCAATGCAGGCTGACCAGATCCCGCGCCCGGCCCAGGCGCGCCGTCAGGGCGCCGGCCAACCGCGCCGGCCGCGCCAGCCGGGCGAGCCGCGCCGCCCGGTCCAGCCGCTCCGGGCTGAGGAAGATCAGCTTGCGGCGCGGCCCCTTCAGCGCCGCCTTGACCAGGCCGCGGGCCGCGGCGACCTGGCCGCGCGAGCCGTACAGCCCGCCCGACACCAGCCAGGCGCCGACGCCCAGCTCCCGCCGAAGCGCTTCGCGCAGTGCCGCCGGCAGCGGCACCGCGCCCCCGGCACGGTCCAGGGGATAGGTCCGGCTGCTGGAGATCAGCCGCATGTCGTTGCCGATGTGCACGACGCTGTGCACGGCTCCCTGCAGGCGCAGCCGCCGCACCGCATCGACGACCGGGCCCAGGTCCTCCCCGTCGTGCACCAGGCAGATGAACTGGGTGAACGCCTCCGGCGCCGGCAGCAGCCAGACGCCGACCTTGGTGACAATGCCCATGTTCGACTGCGTGAACAGCCCGTCCAGGATGGGGCCGGGGCCGTAGGGGTAGACCCGCTCCGCCGTGGCGCAGTCATAGTGCCCGAAGCCGGTGCGCAGGACGCGGCCGTCGCCGAGCACCACTTCCAGGCCGGACACGAACTGCACGCGGTTGCCGTAGGGCGTGTGGCCGAAGCCGCGCTCCAGGATGTTGCCGACCACGCTGGCGTCGGGGCCGGCTCCGGTGCAGTCCAGCCAGAGCGCGGCCCCGATGTCGCGCAGGTGCCCGGCCAGCCGGCCCTGGCTGACACCCGGCTCGATCACCGCATAGGCCAGCTCCTCGTTCACCTCCAGGATGCGGTCCATGCGCCCCAGATCGAGGATCACCTGCCCCGGGGTCGGCGGGCAGGCGTCGCCATAGCCCCAGTTGCGGCCGCGGCTGATCGGGTAGAGCGGCACGCCGCAGGCGTTGGCGATCCGGACCGCGGCGACCACGTCGTCCAGGCCGCCGGGCCGCACCACCGCCAGGGCCCGGTTGCCGTGCGGCAGCGTGGTGCGGGCATAGCGGTCGAGCGCGGCGGCGGCGTCGTGCACGTGCGCCGCGCCGAAGGCCGCCCGCCACTGCCGCAGGGCCTCCGCAAGACGGTCCTGCGCGACCGTCCGAACGGCCTCGGGGTCGTCCGCCGCGGCCGCGCGGTCGTCCGGATCGCTGCCGGCAGCCGGAGGCCGCCGCCACGGCCGCCGGATCATGGTTCGGCCAGCTCCTCGGCAAGGGCCTCCGCCTCGTCCCGCCCCGGGAACGGCCGGTCGGAGGCGAGGAGGTCGTCGAGGATCGCCTGCGCCGCGTCGGGCTCGTCCGCGGCCGCCAGCGCGCGGGCATGGTGGAAGCGGATGGCGGGATCCTCCGGCGCCCCGGCGGCGGCCGCCTCCAGCAGCTCGAGCGCGCGCCCGGTCTCGCCGAGTTCGAGCAGCGCGACACCGTAGGTATCCAGCACCTGGGGGTTGTCGGGCGCGGCCCGGTGTGCCGCCGCCGCATGCTCCAGGGCCCGTTCCGGCTCGCCGATCTGCACGAGCGCCCAGGCAAGGTTGTTGCGCACCAGACGGCTGTCGGGGTGGTCATCCAGCACCGCCTGGTACTGGGCCGCGGCCTCGCGATAGTCCTCCCGCGCCATGTACAGGTCGGCGAGGATCATGCGCGTGCGCAGGTCCTCCGGATACCGCTCCAGCCAGTCCGTCATGGTCCGTTCCGCGCGATCGGCATCGCCGGCCGCGATCTGGGCCAGGGCCAGACGGGTCAGGTTGATGTTGGTCTCCTCCAGCTCCAGCGCGCGGCGGAAGGCCGATTCGGCCTGCTCCGGACGGCCGGCGGCCAGGGCGAGGTCGCCCCTCAGGATCGGGATCTCGGCCGAATCCGGGTAGGCCTCGGACAGCGAGGCGAGCATGGCCTCCGCTTGGTCCACCTCGCCCGCGGCGGCCAGCAGGCGCGCCCGGGCGAACCGGGCCTGCGGGTCGTCGGGCGCCAGGCGCAGTGCCTCGTCCAGCGACCGCATCGCCGCGCGGACGTCGCCCGAGGCCTCGTAGGCTTCGGCCAGGTAGCGGTGCGCCACCGGCGCCTCCGGCTGCGCCTCGACCAGGGCCCGGAAGGTGGCGATCGCCTGTTCCGTGCGGCCCAGCATCAGATGCGCGTTGCCGAGCACCTCGAGCAGCGCGGCATGGTCGGGATGCGCGCCGGCGACGGCGCTCACCGTCCGCAGCGCATCGGCCGGGCGGTTGACCGACAGGTAGACGCGGCTCAGCGCCAGGCGGGCCGGCAGCGACTCCGGGTTCGCCTCGACGGCCGCCTCGAGGTGCGCCAGGCCCTCCCGGGGCCGGCCGGCCAGCGCCTCGATCCGGGCCAGCGCGAGCAGCAGCCGCTCGTCGCCCGGGCGGTGCTCGAGTGCGCCGGCGTAGGCCGCGCGGGCCGCCTCCCAGTCCTCGTCGCGCACCGCCAGCCGGCCGAGGATGTCGGCGGCGTTGCGGTCGCCCGGATTGATCTCGCGGGCGTGCTCGAGCGCCGCCCGCGCCGCGTCCCCCTGCCCGGTGGCCAGGTAGACCATTGCCATCAAGGTGTGGGCGTCCGAGTTGTCCGGGTGGCGCTCGCGGAACGTGCGGGCGGCGTCCAGGGCGCGTTCGAAGTCACCGGCGCGCATGTGCGTGGTGATCAGGGCGACGGCCGCGTCGGTCAGCTCCGGGTCCGCCTCGAACGCCTGCTCCAGGTCGATCAGGCCCTGCTCGACGTCGCCCGCGCTCAGCCGCCGCGCGCCCAGCCGCGCGCGCAGCGCGGCGTCGTCGGGCGACAGCAGCGCAGCCTGCTCGAGGTATCGCACCCCCGCATCGTCCGCCCCGGCGAGTTGCGCGGCCGTGTCGAGGTTGACCAGATAGGCGGCATCGAGGTCGAGGTCCTCGGGCGCCTCCCGCAGGGTATGGTAGGCCCCGCTGCGGTCGCCGAGGCGGACCTGCGTCGCCGCCAGCAGCGTCCGGCCGTCGGCGTCGCCCGGGATGACCGAGACGTACCGCCCGAGCAGGCGCAGGGCACGCTCGTCCCGCCCCAGGGTGAAGCTGGAGGCCCCGGCGATGTACAGCGCGGCCGGGTTGCCGGGATCCTCCCGCAGCGCCTCGTCCGCATCGCGCAGCGCCGCCTCGTAGTCCCCGGCGCGATAGTCGATGATGGCCCGCAGCACGGCGACCAGCACGGCCGCATCGCCGCCGTCGCCGAGCGGCTCCAGCGCCGCGGCGGCGGCCTCGTAGTCGCCCGAGCCCATCCGGGCGCGCGCCAGGCCGATGCGGGCGTCGTCACGGTACGGCTGCCGCTCCAGCGCTGCGGCAAAGCGTTCGGCCGCCGTCTCGAAGCCGCGGTCGAGCAGCAGCCTCTGGCCGTCGGCGATCAGCAGGTCGGGGCTGTCGGGGAAGTGCGCCAGCCCCTCCTCGACGTGCTGCCGGGCCGCGGTCGTGTCGTTTTCGGCCAGCGCCACCTGGACCAGCCCGGCGTACGCGCCGGCGGTCGGCGTCCGGTCGATCGCCTCGGCCAACACCGCCGCCGCCGCGTCCGGACGGCCGAGCTGCAGTTCGGCGAAGCCTCTGGCCACGAGCAGCCGGGCGGCCGCCGCGTCGTCGGCGACCTCGTCGACCGGGATGCCGTCCAGCACCCCTTCGTAGTCGCCCTGCAGCAGCCGCGCCTCGGCCAGCATGACCCTGATCCGGGGATCGTCGCCGCCGAGCGAGACGGCGCGCTGCAGCTGGTTGACCGCGTCGGCGCTTTGGCCCATCGCCAGATACACCTCGCCCAGCAGCGCGCGCGACTCCGGGTTCTCGGGGTTGGCCTGGACGGCGTTGCGCAACTCGATGACGGCGGCCTGGGCCGCGCCCTCTTCCAGGAAGGTGCGGGCACGCTCGATGTATTCGGACTCGGTCAGGCCGCCGTCGCAGGCCGCAATGACCAGGGCCAGGGCGGCGACGGCGGCCGGCAGCACGCGCCGCCGCTTCGGGGCATACGGATGGGTGAGCATCGATCGCCTGCGTCTCGTTCGAGCCTCTCGGCGCGCCACCGGCCGCAACGCCGGGATGACGGACTGTCTTCGCCGTCCGCCGCATCCGGCCGTATCCCTTTGGACCGGCCGATGCCCGCGATCGGGTCGGGCAGCCTGCGCCTCCTTAAGTGTCAATAGTTAGTACAGGACCAACATTCCCAAGAAGATGTAATTATGGGTAATGCTATTGAACAAGTGGCGCGGTAGCGGGACATGCCAGCTCAGAACTTTTATTGTTCCGGCCTCCGATGCTCAACTTGCGCGGGGTCCTGAAATACACGCAGCCGGCGACTACTTTCGACAATGGACCGCCGGCGGTGCCGCCCTCCACGCGATTCATGCCGCCACGGCGGCCAATCACGCCGCCAACGCGCACCGGTGCCGCCTCCGGGCCGCCCGCACCAGACCGGTCCCGCAGATCCGCATACCGCCCGATGCCCGCTCTCCTTATCCCGCGTCGATCGAAGCGCCCGGCACGCATGGACTCGCGCAACGCAAAACCAGGATCAGATCCTAAGAGGGGCAGAGCCCGCAGTGTTGTATCAAAAGTCCGGCCGGCGGCCCCGTCGCGCGGCGCTCGCGGTGTGCCGGAGCCCCGGTGCGCGTCCGTTTCCGGCTTGGCGCCGGCGCACCGCTGTGCTAGCAATCGACGCGAAGAGGTTCGTCCCGTTTTGCCGGACGCCATGCAACGCAACCGTGCCGCAGCAACCTGGTGGTGGTGCCCCGTGTGACGGAGGCGGCCTCGGCGCGTGCTGTGCTTGTCGATCGAAGGCCGCCTGCCCCGGGTGGCCTTTTCTGGTTTCCAGACCGGGTGCCCGCGGCAGCCTGGGCCAGACCATCGCCCGCAGCCGCCATGCCGGACGCCGCCCCGCCCGTGGCCCGCGGCGGACGCGCCGACCGCCGCCGACCGCCGCCGCCCGCCCGTGCCGCCGCCGGCGCCGTACAGCCTGGGGAAACCCGACCATGATTGCCGCGCCACACACCGCCGACGCCGTCTTTCCGCAGCCCGCCAGCTACCGCACCGCCGGCGGGGTGGTCGTCCACCGCCGGCTGGAGGCGTGCCCCTACGCCGACGCCGCCGACGGCGTGGCCAACGCCCTGGACGGCCGGCTCGGCGTGCTGCTGTCGTCCAGCTTCGAGTATCCGGGGCGGTACACCCGCTGGGACATCGGCTTTACCGACCCGCCGCTGCAGGTTACGACAACCGGCCGCCAGATGCGCATCCGCGCGCTCAACGACCGCGGCCGGATGCTGCTGCCGGCGGTGCGCGCAGCACTCGACGGGCTGGACGCGGTCGAGACGATGACCGTGGCCGACGGCGCCGTCACCGCCACGGTCCGCCTGCCCGCCGAGCGCTTTCCGGAAGAGCTGCGCAGCAAGCAACCCTCCGTGTTCTCCGTGCTGCGCGCCGTGATCGACCGGTTCGCCGCCGACGACGACCCGCATCTGGGCCTGTACGGCGCGTTCGGCTACGACCTGGCCTTCCAGTTCGAGCCGATCCGCCAGCGCCTGACCCGCGAGCCCGGCCAGCGCGACCTGGTGCTGTACCTGCCCGACCGCATCCTGGTGGTCGACCACTACCGCCGCAGCGCCGTCTGGCACCTGTACGACTTCGAAGTGGACGGCCTGGCCACCGCCGGCCTGCCGCGCGAGGGCGCCGAGCGGCCGTACGCGCCTGCCGCGGACGCCGAACCCTGGTCCGACCACGCCGCCGGCGACTATCAGGCGGTGGTCGCCGAGGCGCGCGAGGCGTTCCGCCGCGGCGACCTGTTCGAGGTCGTGCCCGGCCAGACCTTCTTCGAGCCATGCCCGGCGCCGCCGTCGGAGATCTTCCGCCGGCTGCGCACGCGCAACCCTTCACCGTACGGGTTCCTGATGAACCTGGGCGAGGCCGAGTACCTGGTCGGCGCCTCGCCGGAAATGTACGTGCGGTGCGAGGGCCAGCGCATCGAGACCTGCCCGATCTCCGGCACCATCGCCCGCGGCGGCGACGCCATCGCCGACGCCCGGCAAATCCTGGCGCTGCTCAATTCCGAGAAGGACGCCGCCGAGCTGACCATGTGCACCGACGTGGACCGCAACGACAAGTCGCGGGTGTGCGAGCCGGGCTCGGTCACCGTGATCGGCCGCCGCCAGATCGAGATGTACTCGCGCCTGATCCACACCGTCGACCACGTCGTCGGCGTGCTGCGCGAGGGCTACGATGCGCTCGACGGGTTCCTGAGCCACGCCTGGGCGGTCACCGTCACCGGCGCGCCCAAGGCCTGGGCCATGCAGTTCATCGAGGACCACGAGCGGACGCCGCGGCGCTGGTACGGCGGCGCCGTCGGCGCGGTGCACTTCAACGGCGGCATGAACACCGGCCTGACCCTGCGCACCATCCGCATCGCCGACGGCGTCGCCGCGGTCCGGGCCGGTGCGACCCTGCTGTACGATTCCGACCCCGACGCCGAGGACGGCGAATGCCGCCTCAAGGCCTCGGCCCTGCTCGACGCGATCCGCCGCCCCTCGCCGGCCCCCGGCGCCGCCGCGGCCGCGGGCGCGGAGCGCCCCGGCGCCGGCCGCCGCCTCCTGCTGGTCGACCACGAGGACTCCTTCGTCCACACCCTGGCCAATTATTTCCGCCAGCTCGGCGCCGACGTGACGACCCTGCGGCCCGAGCCGGCGCGCGAGGCGATCCGGACCGAGGCGTACGACCTGGTCGTGCTGTCGCCCGGCCCCGGCCGGCCGGAGGACTTCGCCACCGCGGCCACGATCGGGGCGGCGCTGGACCGCGGCCTGCCGCTGTTCGGCGTGTGCCTGGGCTTGCAGGGGCTGGTCGAGTACTACGGCGGGCGGCTCGGCGTGCTCGGCTACCCGATGCACGGCAAGGCCTCGGTGGTGCGGGTCCGGCCCGGCCGGCTGTTCGAGGGCCTGCCGGAGTCCTTCGCGGTCGGCCGCTACCACTCGCTGTTCGGCGAGCGCGACAGCATGCCGGCCGAGTTGGAGGTCACCGCCGAGAGCGAGGACGGCGTCGTCATGGCGGTGGAGCACCGCACCCTGCCGGTGGCGGCGGTGCAGTTCCACCCGGAGTCGATCCTGACGCTGGAGGGCGGCCACGGCCTGCGCCTGGTCGCCAACGTGCTGACCGGGCTGTGCCCGCAGCCGGCCGGGGCGACCGCGCCGGCCGATTGAACGTGCGCCGCGCCGGCCTTGCGCGTGCCTCACCGGGTCGTGACCGGCCGTGTGCCGCCGCGACGGCGTGCGGCCGGAACGGCGTCGCATGCGGACCGTTATCCCTCGCAGGGTAAGAACATCCGAGCAGAGGGATTGCCACTCATGATCGACCGGTACGCACCCCTGAGATACGCGCTTCTGGCCGGCGCCATGACGTTGCCGCTGTCGCTGTCCGCCGTCGCCCAGGAAGCCGGCGGTGAGGGCGAGCAGCAGGCCCAGCAGGAACAGCAGCAGCAGCGCCAGGAGATGATCTCCCGCATGCAGGAGATGACCCAGGCCGACGGCTATCTGGAGGCCCACCGCGGGGTCGAGACGCCGCTGCACCGGCTGGGCGGGCCGCTCAACGTCACCATCACCCAGGACGGCGGCGGCGTGTTCGTCGCCCTGCCCGGCCGGCGCGAGCTGGATCCGCACGTCTTCGGCACGCCCGACATGCCGCGCGCCTTCGCCGGCACCCCCGTCATCACCGGCGTGCCGCCGGCCATGCGCGGCACCGAGGGCGGCGCGTACACCGAGCTGACCGAGCCCTCGCCCTTCGGCGACGCCTTCATGACCATGGGCAGCGCCAGCCTGACCATTGAGGCGACCGACATGACCGCGGCCGACGCCGCGACCACCGAGGACTCCGTCGACTTCGAGGCGAGCTGGCAGGACGAGGAGGGCAACACGTACGCCGTGACCTGCTGCAAGCAGCTGGCCACCCACGGCCTGGAATATCCGACCTTCGGCGGCGTCGTCACCAACCACCTGCTGCACGGCTTCTCCGGCGTCGGCACGCCGCTGATGCCGACCGAGTACGCCTACTTGGCCTTCTGGGGCATCGGCGACGTGATGAAGAACGACGAAGTCGTCGACGAGAACCGCCTGGTCCACGGCATGCTGACCGAGTACGTCCGCACCGAGGGCTACGAGCTGGCCTTGGACAGCGAGGTCAACCCCCAGGGGCGGCATTTCCACCTGATGGTCGCGCCGATGCAGCCGGTGCCCGAGGAGGGCCTGTTCCGGCCGCAGCCGGTCAACACCGGGTTCACGTTGCCGAACGGCGAACCGCTGCCGTTCTGGCACGTCATGTTCGAGAGCCTCGAGGTCGAGTCGACGCAAGGGGAGGGCTGACCGCCATGGCCATCGCGACGAAGCGTCCTGCAACCGGCCGCCGGCCCGCGACGGATCGCTCCCGGCGCCCGGCGCCGCGACTGCCGGTCCTGGCTGCCGCCGCGATCGCGCTGGCCGCGGCGCTGCCGGCCCTGGCGCAGGAACAGCAGCAGCAGGCCGAGGAGCCGGCGGCGGTCGTGGAAATGACCGACCTGTTGGCCTTCGAACCCGAGACCGTCACCGTCACCGCCGGCGAGACGGTGGAGTGGCGCAACGTGTCGGAGGTCCGTCACACGGTCACCGCCGACCCGGCGGAGGCCGCCTATAGCGGCAGCGCGCACCTGCCGGAGGGGGCCGAACCGTTCGACTCGGGCTTCGTCGAGCCCGGGGACAGCTGGCAGCACACCTTCGAGGTGCCCGGCACCTATGACTATTTCTGCATCCCGCACGAGGCCACCGGCATGCGCGGCACGGTGGTCGTGGAGGAGGCGCAATAGGGCGGGCCGGGGAGCGCCCGCCCGCGGGTGCGGGCGCTCCCCCCGCCTTCCGACGGATGCCGCTGCGAAGCCGTGTAGCCCGGAAGCCGTACGGCGGTTCGTTCGGGTTGGCATTTTCCCGCAAGCCATTGTAGATATCGGGCAGCCTGTTCTTCACGCCTGCCCGCCATGCCCGCCGATCCTGCACACGCCCTGCCGCCCCTGCCCCGTGGCCGCCGCCACCCGCGGCGCGCGAGCCGCAGGGTCACGGCCGCACTGCACTGCGTGCTGGTCTGCCTGGCCGCGCCGGTTGCAGCCCAGGAACCGGACGGACCGGCCGCCGCCGGAGAATCCCCTCCGGCCGCCGATGGGCCGGCGGCCGCGGATGGGCCGGCCGTCGCGGGCGTGTCCGGCCGGCTGGCGATCGGCGGCGGGGTCTCCGGCGACGACGGCATGGGGCTGGCGCACGGCACGCTGGCCATCCCGCTCGGCGACGATTTCGGCGCACGGCTCGACCTCGGCGTCGGCGCGCTGGGCAGCGACCCGATGTGGGGCGGCAACGTGCTGCTGTTCTGGCGCGATCCGGAGGTCGGGCTGCTCGGCGGGTTCTTCTCGAACGTGGAGCGGGACTCGACGGCGGCGCGCCGCGCCGGGGTGCGCGGGCACGTCTACGTCAGCCGGTTCACCATCCGCGGCACGGTCGGCCAGCAGTGGGGCGACGTGGAAGAGGGGGTCGTCGGCGAGCTCGGCGGCCGCTGGTACGCGACCGACGACGTGTACGGCGGCCTGGGCGGCACCTACGCGGCCGGCACCTGGCTGGCCCGCGGCATCACCGAGTACCGCCCCGAGTGGCTGGACCTGCCGGGGCTGTCGATGGTCGCCGGCGGCGGCTACGGCGAGAACGGGTTCCTGACCGGCACCGTGGGCCTGCGCTACCGGTTCGGCGACGACCGCACCCTGATCGACCGCGACCGCCGGGCCGTGCCGTTCGACTCGCCGTTCGCCGCAACCTCCGCGATCCAGCGCGCGCTCGGCCGCGACTGACGGCCTCGATCGCCGGGGATGTCCCGGCGTTACCCCGGTCCCGACCCAATTTCGCCCCAAAACCGCGCTGCACTGACGGGCGGCAATGCCGGCCGGACACCGGCCGGGCCGCAAGCGGGGTGCCGCGGGCCATGACCGACGCGACCGGGACGACCACGCCACGGCGGAGCGGCTGGGCCGCAGCGCTGCTGTGGCTTGCCCTGGTGGCGCTGCTCGGCGGGCTGGCGTGGCTGGTGCTGGCCGGCTGCGGTCTGGCCTGGCCGGACGGCCGGCCGGTGCTGAGCTATTGCCCGCCGCCGCCCGAGCGGGACCCGCGGCTGGCCGTTCTGGAGCGCGAGGAGGCGCGCCAGGACGAGCTGGAGGACCGCGCGCACGCGCTGCGCTTGGTCCTGATCGACGCGCCCGCCTGCGAGCCGCCGGAACCGCCGTCCGAGCCCCCCGAGCCCCCCGAGCCAGAGGTGGCCGAGGAGCCGCCGCCCGAGCCGGAGCCGCCGGTCGAGGTCGCCGAGCTGCCGCCCGAGCCGCCGTTCACGCCGCCGCCCCCGGCCGAGCGCCCGACCCCGCCGCCGGCACCGCCGCCGCCCCCGCAGCCCGAGCCCGCCGCCGAGCCCGAGCCCGAGCCCGAGCCCGCGCCCGAGCCGCCGCCGCCGGTGGCGCAGCAGCCCCCGCCGCCCCCGCCGCCGGTCGGCCCGGTGCACCGCTGCAACCAGGACATCGGCGCCGCCGGGCGGCACGACGACCGTCGCGTGATCAACCTGGGCACGCGCGGCGGACTGGTGGTGATCAGCTTCAACATGTACCGGGTCCCGGACCACATCGAGGTCCGCTATCACGGTCGCCTGCTGGCCAGCACGCCCGGCATGGTGTCCGGCCGGCACACCCTGTCGTTCTTCTTCACGCCGGAGAACAACGACCCCTACGTCGAGGTGATCGTCATCAGCAACCGGATGTTCCCGACGCGCTGGGTGTACCGCGTCAACTGCCCGCGCTGACGCCGGCACCGCCCGGCCATGGTGCCCGTGGCGCGGGTGACCGCCGTCACTGCCGGCCCGCGCCGGCCCCCGCGTGGTGCGGGTGGAGCCGGATCACGCCGCCAAGGAATCGTCGGTTCGGGTCAAAGGATCCCGCAGGCCGCCCAGGCGCGTGGCGTGGCCCAGGATGCCCAGCAAGGGCGGAGCGGCTGCCGAAAGGCCGTCCGCGATGGCGTCCGGCCCGTCGAGCGCGGCGCCGGCGCCGGTGAGCGCGGCGCGCGCGGCGCGGTAGACGTAGGCCCCGAGCACATCGTCCGCCGGCGGTTTATTCCCCGAAAGCCAAGTGGCGGCGCGAGAGAGGGACTGCGCATCGGCTTTGCCAAGGGCGATCTGCGCCAGCGCGACGACCGGCGCGCGCTCGGGGTGATCCTGCGCAAGCCGGGTGAGCGCATCGGCATCGGCACAGCGCAGGGCGACGGCCAGGCGCAGCTCGAACAGCCGCGGGAAGTCGGCGAGCAGGCCCTGCACCTCCTCCTCGGCCAGCTCCAGGCGGTCGAGCGACACGACCCGCGCATAGGCGTTGTCCGGCGCCTCGGCGAGGACGGCGCGCAACTCCCGGCGCAGATGGTCCAGGCGTGCCGCCGTGAGGATGCGGCCCGCCCGGCCCAGTCCGAAATCGGCGCGGGTGACACGGCTGTCGTTGAGCAGGACCCGCCAGTCTTTGTCCGTCGCATCGCCCGCGGCGTCGTCCGCCACCGGCACGGCAATCCCGTAGTCCGGCGCCGGCATCGGGACCGGCTGTCCCCGATCGGCGCGGGCTATCACGTTGGACAGTTCGGCAACTTCACGCTGCGCCCCGCCGAGGTCGCGCAACTGATCGAGAACAGGCCGTGCCTCCTCGACCCGGCCCGCATGAACGAGCAGGTGACCGAGGCTGTTGAGGCTGATCGGGTTGTCGGGCCGGCGCGCGACATAGCCGCGCAGCAGGCCGATCGCCTCGTCCCTTTCACCCTGCCGCGCCAGCATCCGGGCCAGTTCGACGTGCGATTGTTCATCGTCCCGGAACATCTGCACGGCATCGCGCAGCAGATCGATGGCTTCGCCGGCGCGCCCGGCGGCGGCCAGCAGTCGGGCCAGTTCCAGGTGCGATTGCTCATTATCCGGGAAACGATGCACCGCCTCCCGCAACACCGCCTCGGCCTCGTCGAACCGGTCCAGGCCTTTCAGCAGCCGGGCGAGCTCGACCAGGCTGGGTTCGTCGTCCGGGAAGCGCCGCGCCGCCTCCCAGAACACCGCCTCCGCCATCCGCGTCCGCCCCAACCGCGTCAGCGCCCGACCCCACAGGTTCCACAGGATCGGATCGTTCGGCTCCCAGTTCAGGGCCTGGCTGACTAGTTCTGCAGCCAGGCCGGCATCGTGGTCCAGAACCCTGTCCGCGATCTGCGATGAACTGAGCACCAAGTCGTGTGCATCGCCGGTCGCCTCCGCGAAATGCAACCGGGCACGGATCAGCCGCCTGATCTCGGGACGAGCCGTAACCAGCGCTTTCCCTCTGTGCGCCGCCAGAAACCGCCGGACTTCCCAACGATCCGGCTCGTGCACGGGTCGACGGCCGCCACGCCTGGGTCCGCCAATGCGCAACGCTTCCGCCCACCACGCGGCGAACGGCTTGTCCTCATGCTTTTCCAGGGCCGGTTCGACCAGATCGAGCCACGCCTTCCGGTTCGGGCGCGTGTAGATCCATTGCAATACCCGCCACTGATCCAGGAACTCCCGCTTTGCGGCTCTGGTCTCCGGCAGATGCGTCGCCCAAGCGGCAAGGCCGCCGATGACGTGCTGCAGCACGTCGCGTTCCTCGCCGGGCAGGCGGCGCAGGCCGAGCAACCCGATGCCCAGATAGTGCGCCGGATAGATACCCTCGCCGACCTTCCGGCAGATGCCGTACCACACCGACCGGAACCGCTCCGTCGGCTGCTCCTCCGCCAGCGCAAACCAGAAGCGGGCGCGAGGATCGATCGCGGAACTGATCGCCGGCTGGTCGGCCCACTGCAGGAAGTCGAAGTACCGGTCCCTGAGCGCCGCCCGCGTTTCCGGCAGGTGGACGAGCTGCACCACCGTCAGCGCCTCAACGGCATCGCGCCAATAGCGTTTCAGGCCGTAATCCCGCCGCTCCGGGTGCGGCAGCCGCCGCCACCGGTCGAGCCAGTGGATCGCCGCGCGGTCCAGGTCATGCCGCAACGGGTCGTCGTCGTGCAGCGGCCCGAACAGGCTCGGCAGCACGGTCAGGGCATCGGCCCGGCCGTAGGGTGGAATGATGGCGACGCCGCGCACGATGGAGTCGAAGCAGCCATCGGGATCCCCACCGAACGTGTCCAGCCAGGGGTGCGCCGGCCTCATCATGTCATCGGGCATCGCCCAGCCACTCCCCGAAGTCCTCCCGCTCCGTCTCGTAGCGCAGGATTTCCAGGTGATCGTCGCGCACCTTGTCAAGCGGCGCCTGCGGGATCGACGTCGTCAGGCGGTCGACGCCCCCGATATGCTCGATCCGCAGATCGACCGGCAAATGCACCACCCGGGCATAGGCCTCATTCAGGGCCGCATGGCTGTCGTTGGCGGGAACAAATGGCCCTTGCTGGAAGGCAGCGACGCGGGCCGGCCCAAGCCGCTCGTCCCATCGCAGGTTATGCCCCACCGCGCGTACATCTACATCGAAGGCGGAGCCGCAGGCCTTATCGATGGCGGCCATCAGCGTTGGGTGCGTGAAACGCATCGGTTGCCAATCATCCTCAAAACGGGAAACACTATACTCCGATACATTATCCTAGTTCAGGAAAACCACGACCGCAAGGCGCACAACGACGCCGCCGGCCCGCTCTCCGCCCCCGCCTGCCCTGTCGCGCTCCGCCCCCGGATGTGCTATTCCCTCAAAGTCTTCCGGCTCAAACCCATCGCTGGGACCGAACGCCATGCCAGCCACCACCGACGTTCGCATCGAGACCGACAGCATCGGGGAGATGGAGGTGCCCGCCGGCCGCTACTGGGGGGCGCAGACGCAGCGGTCGCTGCAGAACTTCCGGATCGGCGGGGAGCGGATGCCGCCGCCGCTGGTGCGGGCGCTGGGCATTCAGAAGAAGGCGGCGGCGCTGACCAACATGGCGCTGGGCGTGCTCGACCCGAAGCTGGGCCACGCCATCGTCCAGGCCGCCGAGGAGGTCATCGACGGCACGCTGGCCGACCACTTCCCGCTGGTCGTCTGGCAGACCGGGTCCGGCACCCAGACCAACATGAACGCCAACGAGGTCATCTCCAACCGCGCCATCGAGATGCTGGGCGGCCAGCTGGGCTCGAAGACGCCGGTCCACCCCAACGACCACGTCAACATGGGGCAGTCGTCGAACGACACCTTCCCGGCGGTCATGCACATCGCCGCCGTGGAGCAGGTGCAGCACGAGCTGATTCCGGCGCTGCAGCACCTGCACGCCGCGCTGGACGGCAAGGCGCAGGAGTTCGCCGACATCGTCAAGATCGGCCGCACCCACCTGCAGGACGCCACGCCGCTGACCCTGGGGCAGGAAGTCTCCGGCTACGTCACCCAGGTGGCCTACGGCATCGAGCGGGTGCAGGCCACCCTGCCGCGGCTCTACCAGCTCGCCCAGGGCGGCACCGCCGTCGGCACCGGGCTGAACGCCAAGGCCGGGTTCGCCGAGGCGTTCGCCGACAAGGTGACGGAGATCACCGGCTTCCCGTTCGTCACCGCCGAGAACAAGTTCGAGGCGCTGGCCGCCCACGACGCCATGGTCGAGCTGTCCGGCGCGCTCAACACGCTGGCCGCCAGCCTGATGAAGATCGCCCACGACATCCGCGTGCTGGGCTCCGGCCCGCGCTGCGGCATCGGCGAGCTGATCCTGCCGGCCAACGAGCCCGGCTCCTCGATCATGCCCGGCAAGGTCAACCCGACCCAGTCGGAGGCCATGACCATGGTCTGCACCCAGGTCATGGGCAACCACGTCACGGTGACCGTGGCCGGCGCCAACGGCCACTTCGAGCTGAACGTGTTCAAGCCGGTGATCATCTACAACGTGCTGCAGGCGATCCGCCTGCTGGCCGACGCGGCGCGCAGCTTCACCGACAACTGCGTCGTCGGCATCGAGGCCAACCGCGACCGCATCGCCGCGCTGCTGCACGAATCGCTGATGCTGGTCACGGCGCTGAACCCGCACATCGGCTACGACAACGCCGCCAAAGTCGCCAAGAAGGCCTACGCCGAGGGCACCACCCTGAAGGCCGCCGCGGTCGGGCTCGGCCTGCTCACCGAAGAGCAGTTCGACGACTGGGTCCGGCCGGAGACGATGGTCGGGCCGAAGGCGTAGCCGGCCATGCGCAAGGCACTTGCACTCTGGACCTGTCCCCGTTCCGTCTCGACGGCGTTCGGCGTGATGATGATGGAGCGGGGTGATTTCAAGGTTCTGCATGAACCCTACGGTCCCGCCTATTACCTGAGTGAACAGCGCCAAAGCGACCGAAAGAATAGCGAGCCGCCCCAGCCGGAACACAACTATGAAAACATCACCCGCAACATAGAAAACTTGGCGGCAGTCGTACCCGTTTTTCTCAAGGACATGGCGTATTACGTAGAACCGCTGCTGGACGAAACATTCCTGAGCCGGTTCGATAATACGCTGCTGATTCGCAACCCATTGGCACAGTTGCCGTCGCTGTACCGGTTCTGGCCGGACTTCACCATGGCGGAGACCGGCTACCCGGCGCTGCACCGGCTGGCCATGACCGTCAAGGACGCCACCGGACGCATGCCGCCGATCATCGACGCCGCCGACCTCGTCGCCGCGCCGGCCGAGACGATCGCGGCCTATTGCCAGGCCGTCGACATCGCGTTCCGCTCCGAGGCACTCACCTGGGAGGCCCGGGAGCGACCGGAATTGAACTGGTGGGAGGGCGGGAGCTGGCACGGCTCGGTATCGGCCTCGACGGGGTTCACGCCACGCCAATGCACCGACGACGCGGCCGACGAATCCGCCATCGCAACGGCACCGGTCCTGCGAGAGGCATACGCTCACTGCCAACCGCTTTATCGTGACCTCTACGAACACCGGCTGCGGCCCCTGCGGCCTTGAGCATTGCCGGCCCCGGAAGGCGGCCGGGCCGCTGCGGCGACGGGTCAGGCCGGCTTGCGCATATGGAAAAGGCCCCAACGCAGCTGGTCGCGATCCGCCGCCGCCACCCAGGACCGGATGCCGTCGGCAATGCGATCGAGCTCCTCGGGCAGGAACGCGTCCATCAGCGCCGGGCGTCGATCTTCGAGGGTCGCCAGCAGGCACCGGTAATGGGTCGCGAGGTTCGGGGACAGATCGATCGCCGCCACCACCTGCCATCCGCGCGCCTGCGCCAGCCGACGGTAATCGTCGGCCGAGGCGATGCCGGCGATGCCGAAGCGGTCGCGAACCGGCCGCAGGGCGTCCGGCGGACACTCGGGATTGCACAACAGGTCGGTGAAGACCAGCGTCCCGCCGGGTTTCAGGACCCGGTCGACCTCGCCGAACAGGCCGGCCCGGTCGCTGGCATGGATGAACGAGTCCTGGGACCAGACCACGTCGAACCGGCCGAGATCCGCCGGCAGCCGCTGGAAGTCCCCGTCGATGACGCGGATCCGGTCGTCGAGACCCGCCTGCCGGTTGCGTTCGCGATGGCTGTCGTTCTGCTGGGTGCTGAGGTTGACGGCAACCACATGGCAGCGGACGGTCCGCACCAGCAGCCGGTCGGCGGCACCGTACCCGCCGCCCAGGTCGAGGATCGACAGGGGCTCCGCCGCCGGGCGGGGCAGGCAGCCCATCATGGTGTCGACCGTGCGACGGCACGCCGTCTGCAAGGTATCGCCCGGCTCGCGGAAGATGCCGACGCCGATCGCCAGATCGTCCTCGGCCCAGACGCGCTGATAGAACCGGTCGCTCGCCGCCCGGTCATAGTGTTCGCGGGCGCGGCTCACGCTGTCGGTCACGTCGGTCATGCCCGCTTCCACAGCCATACGCGCCGAGGCGACGACAAGGCGTCATAAGGGTTCCCCAGCAGGTCGCCCCACGTTTCGACCAGGGCGAGGCCGTGCTCCCGCATGCGCGCCTGCATGCGCTCGGGATCATAGAGCCGCTCGGAACAATGGATGGTGCGATTGTGGAAGTCGTGCTGCCTGGCTTCGAACAGATGCCAGGCCTCGGTCCAATGCGTCGCGGTCTTGCGGTACTGGATGACCAACGCGACCGCATCATCGGCGCTGCAGATCGTCTCCTGCCGACCGTCCAAGGCAGCGATTTCGACCTCGTGATTCGGCAGCTCGGCCAGAAGATGGCCGCCGGGAGCAAGATGCTCGACGCATCGGGCCAGGCACTGCTCGAACGCCGCATCGCTGTCCAGGACCACGAAAAACGAGCTCAAGGCCAGGATGGCGTCAAACCGCCGGTCCAGGGCGAAGCTGGTGGCATCGGCCAGATGGAGAACCAGCCCGGGATCCTTGGCACGGGCCGCGTCGATCATCGCCGCGCTGACATCCAGCCCCACCGCCTCCAGCCCCGAATCGTGCAGCGGCTTCAAGTAAAGCCCGGTTCCGGCCCCCAGCTCGAGAACGTTGGACGCACCCAGCGCGTGCAGCGTGTCCCGGACGAACGGCACCCTGTTGACGGTATCCGGGTAAACCAGATCGTAGACGGCACCGATTTGATCGTAGAGCGCCACGGCAGGACTCCGGTCTGGACTCTAGGACGTGAAGTAATCGCGCAGGCGGTCGATCCCTTCGTCATAGCGGCTTTGACAGAAGCTGAGTCGCAGCGCGTCGGGCATGCCGAAATCCGTGCCGGGGACAGTGGAAACATTCACCATGGCGAGAATGTCACGGGCCAGCTCTTTGGACCCGTCCATCCCGCGGCGGCGGATCCAGTCGGTGCAGTCGAGCACGGCGTAGAAACCGCCCTCGGGTTCGATCGGTCGACAGCCGGTGTTGGTCAGCCGTTCCACGGTATAGCGGGCACGTGCGGCATAGAGGGCGGTCAATTCCCGTGGGCTGTCGGAGTCCCGCAACGCCTCGATCATGCCCATCTGCGCCACGGGATCGCAGGTCAGCAAGGTGTGCTGCTGTACGATGCGCATCGGCATGATCAGGGGTTCCGGCAGGATCGCATAGCCGATCCGCTTGGTGTACATGCGGAACCCCTTGGAAAAGCTGTTGGTGACGATGTGCACGTCATGGTGGCGGTCGAGATAGGCGAGCGGACAGCGATATTGCCCTTCGAACACGACGTTGTTGTAGATTTCGTCGTGCACGATAAAGGATCGTCCGGCCACGATCTCGTTGATTTCTTCCACCGCCTCCCGGCTGAGGACATTCCCCAGCGGATTGCCGGGACTGTTCAAGACCACGACCGCGGTGTCGTCCGGCGTATAGGCCTTCCTGAAGGACTCCAGGTCGACCTGCATGGTGTCTGGGTCGATTTCGTAGTAGGCAATCTCGCCTCCGGCCAGGATCGCGCTCAACAGGTAGAGGCAATAGTATGGGCGTGGCAGCAGGATTTTTTGGCCCGGCTTGCAGGTCAGTTGAAACAGGTTTCTGAAAATCGATGACGTGCCGACATTGATAACGATCTGGCTCGGATCACTTGGCGCGCCGTAGTGTTCATGATAATAGTGGGAAATGGCGCTGCGCAGTTCAGGCAAGCCTTGCGGGTACACGAGTCTTGTGGCTGCCAGATCGTCGACGCGGTCGGCAAAGACGCGGCGCACCTGCTTTGGCACGGGCAGTTCCGAGATGCCGATCGTCAGCTTGATTACGTCGTGGCCCTGCACAGCCGCGGAATCCGCCAATTCATCCATGACGAACATTTGGAATTCAAGCTGTTCTGCCGGCAGAGGAAGAATCGATAGTGGCACTGACGCCTCCATGATTTGCGATCAAGCCGGGCACGCGGGCGGCCTTATAATGGCGCCCTGGGGTACGGTAAAGCGAAATCCGATACATTTTGCTGGTCATGGCTCGCGCCGCTTCGGCTCGCAAACGATGCGCAATCGCCTGTCGGCCGGAAACGCTTGAATTCCAACGTGTTTCGGGCCGCGCGGGTGGGATCCGGCCCGCGCTGCGACATCTGCAACGTGCTGCAGTCGATCCGCCTGCTGGCCGATGCGGCGCGCAGCTTCACCGACGGCGGCATTGTCGGCATCGAGGCCAACCGCGACCGCACCGCCACGCTGCTGCACGAGTCGCTGCTGCTGGTCACCGCGCTGACCCCGCACATCGGCTATGGTAATGCCGCCAAGGTTGGCAGGGAGGCCTATGCCGAGGGCACCGCCCGGAAGGCGATCCATTATCGCCATGTCTCAGGAATGATCATGCCCGCGGACTCGCCTGCGCGGGGACGCCGCTTCAGGCAGCTCCCGAACCGCCCGCTCGACAGGTTGGCCGCCCGCCTACGCCGCGTCCTCCACGGCGACCACCAGCCGTTTGCCGAGGGCGGCCAGGGCGCGGTCGATGTCGGCGATGGGCGTCTTGCGGTCGAGGTCGAGCAGGCGGCGCACCGCGGCCTCGTCGGTGCCGAGGCGGGTGGCCAGCGCCTCGCGGCTCAGGCCCGCCTCGCGCATCGCCCGGTACAGCGCCAGCTTGGCCGACACCAGCGGCGGCAGCACGACCAGCCGCTCGCCGGGCGCGAGCGCGGAGGGAACCGGCAGGTCCTGGTCCAGATCCACATATCCGCCGAGCGCCGCGATCAGGCAGTCGACGATCTCGACCATGACCTCGGCCTCGGTATCGGCCTCCGTGGCGCCACCGCGCACGTCGGGCGCGACGGCCATGATCTGGGTCTCGTCCGGCTGGAGACGGACCGGAAACGCGAACTGCATGGCGTGATTCCCACCCCTCAGTCCAGGTCGGCGCGCGACAGGTCGAGATCGTTTAACATGGTGCTCAGCAGCCCCTTGCGGATCTCCCGCTTGCGATCGACGACCGTCGTGCTGAGCCTGCCGTAATACAGGCGGGCATGGCTACCCTTGCCTTCGCGCGCGATGAAGTCGACCGGAACGCCGCGGCGGCGGCCCAGGGCGCGCACTCTGCGGATGAACTCGGCGCCGGTCATGGCTACAATCCTGCCGCACGGACGCACCGCCGTCCATAACGGATCCGAACCGCCGCGGGGACAGCCTCCGGATGAACGATATCGCCAGCATGCCCGCCGCACCGGACTCCGCCCCGCCGCTCCGGCCCGAGGTCGTCCAGCGCCGCGCCTCGGACCCGGCCGTCTCGGTCTGGGTGTCGGCCTCGGCGGGCACCGGCAAGACGCGGGTGCTGACCGAGCGGGTGCTGCGCCTGATGCTGGGCGGCACGGCGCCCGAACGCATTCTGTGCATTACGTTTACCAAGGCGGCCGCCGCCGAAATGGCCAACCGCATCACGAAGACGCTGGCGCGCTGGGCGACCCTGCCGGAGGCGGGGCTGCAGCAGGCACTGGCCGACCTGACCGGCGCGCGCCCGACCGGCGAGACCGAGCAGCGGGCGCGGCGGCTGTTCGCCCAGGTGCTGGACGTGCCGGGCGGCATGCGGATCATGACGATCCACGCCTTCTGCCAGTCGCTGCTGCGCCGGTTCCCGCTGGAGGCGCGGCTGCCGCCGCACTTCGAGCTGATGGACGACCGCACCGCGGCCGAACTGCTGCTGTCGGTGCGCAACGCCCTGCTGGCCGACCCGCCGGACTCCGTCAAGGCGGCGCTGGCCCTGGTCGCCGGCCGGATCGACGAGGGCCGGTTCACCGGCCTGATGGCCGAGCTGACCGGCGAGCGTGGCCGGCTGGCCCGCCTGCTCGACGCACACGGCGGGCTGGACGCGCTGATCGCCGCGGTGTTCCGGACGCTCGGCAGCGATCCCGGGGATACCGAGGAGGCGCTGGTTGCCCGCGCCTGCTGCGACGACGCCTTCGACGGCGACGGGCTGCGCCGGGCCGCCCGCGCGCTGCAGGACGGCGCCAAGTCCGATGCGGAGCGCGGCGACGGCCTGGCCGCCTGGCTGGCCGACCCGGACGGCCGCGCCGCCGGCATCGAGGCCTACACGCTGCTGTTCCTCACGCAGAAGGGCGAGGTGCGCAAGCGGCTGCTGACCAAGACGGTCGAGCGCGCCTGCCCGGAGGCCGTTGCCGTTCTGGCGGCGGAGGCCGAGCGGGTGCTGGCCCTGGCCGGGCGCCGGCGCTCGCTGACCGTGGCCTGCGCGACCGCGGCGCTGCTCACCCTCGGCGACGCCATCCTGGCGCGTTACGCCGAGGAAAAGCGCCGGCGCGCCCTGCTCGACTACGACGACCTGATCCTGCGCGCCGGCCAGTTGCTGCGCGCGCCCGGCGTGGCGCCGTGGGTGCTGTACAAGCTGGACGGCGGCATCGACCACATGCTGATCGACGAGGCGCAGGACACCAACCCCGACCAGTGGCAGGTGATTGCCGCCCTGACCGAGGACTTCTTCGCCGGGCAGAGCGCGCACGAGCGGCCGCGCACCGTGTTCGCCGTCGGCGACGAGAAGCAGTCCATCTACAGCTTCCAGCGGGCCGACCCGGCCGAGTTCGCGCGCATGCACCGGCATTTCGCCGACCGCCTGGACGCCCTGGGCACGCCGCTGCGGCGGGTCGAGCTGCACACCTCGTTCCGCTCCACCTCCGCGGTGCTGGAGGCCGTGGATGCCGTGTTCGCGCGGGACGAGGCGCGCGACGGCGTCGCGCTCGACCCGGCCGCCGCGATCCGGCACACGCCGTGGCGGCGCGGCCATGCCGGGCTGGTCGAGCTGTGGCCGGCGGTCGGGCCGGCCGATGCCGAGGAGCCGCTGCCGTGGGAGCCGCCTGTCGACCAGGGCCGCACCGTCAAGCCGGAGACCCGGCTGGCGCAGCGCCTCGCCGCCACCATCGCCGGCTGGCTGGCGCGCGGCGAGCGGCTGGAGGCGCGCGGCCGGCCGATCCACGCGGGCGACATCATGGTGCTGGTGCGCCGCCGCAACACGTTCTTCACCGAGCTGGTGCGCGCGCTCAAGGACCGCGGCGTGCCGGTCGCCGGCGTCGACCGCATGGTGCTGACCCACCAGCTCGCGGTCATGGACCTGATGGCGCTGGGCCACGTCCTGCTGCTGCCGGAGGACGACCTGACCCTGGCCACCGTGCTCAAGGGGCCGCTGATCGGGTTCACCGAGGAGCAGCTGTTCGCCGTGGCGCACGGGCGCGACGGCACGCTGTGGCAGGCGCTGAGCGCCCGCGCCGGCCGCGACCCGGCCTTCGCCGCGGCGCGCGGCTACCTGGGCGGGCTGCTGGCGCGGGTCGACTACGTCCGCCCTTACGAGCTGTTCGCCGGGGTGCTCGACACGCCGTGCCCGGCCGACCCGGTGAGCGGGCGGCGGGCCATGCTGGGCCGGCTGGGGCCCGAGGCCGAGGACCCGCTGGACGAGGTCCTGAGCCTGGCGCTGGCCTACGAGGAAGCGCAGGCGCCGTCGCTGCAGCGCTTTTTGCACTGGGCCGGCGCCGGCGAGGCCGAGGTCAAGCGCGAGATGGAGGCCGGCGAACAGCGCCGCGTGCGGATCATGACGGTGCACGGTGCCAAAGGGCTGCAGGCGCCGATCGTGATCCTGCCCGACACCACGTCGGTGCCCAGGCAGGGCCCGGCGATCCTGTGGCCCGAGCGGCCCGACGACGTGCCGCTGTGGGCGCCGCGCCGGGCCCTGGAGGAGGAGCGCTGCCGCGCCGCCCGCGAGGCCGCCGACGACCGCCGCGACAAGGAATACCGCCGCCTGCTCTACGTGGCGCTGACCCGCGCCGAGGACCGGCTCTATCTGTGCGGGTACCACGGCGCCAACGGCGCCGCCGAGGGCTGCTGGCTGACGCTGTGCCGGACCGGGCTGGAACAGGGGCTGGACGGCCTGCCGGCCGCGCCCATGGCCGCCGACGGCACCGGCGACGCCTGGGACGGCACGGTGCTGCGCTACCACGTGCCCCAGACCCGGCCGGCCGAGACCGAGCCGCATCGCGAGGCGCCGGCCGTGGAGGCGCTGCCGTCGTGGGCGCGTGCGCCGGCGCCGGACGAGCCCGAGCCGGCCCGGCCGCTGGCGCCGTCGCGGCCGGACGAGGAGCCGCCGGTGACCCCGCCGGTCGGCGCCGACGACGGCGCGCGCTTCCGCCGCGGCCGGCTGATCCACGCGCTGCTCGAGCTGCTCCCGGACGTGGCGCCGGCGGCGCGCCCGGCCGCCGCCCGCCGTTTCCTGGCGCAGCCGGTGCACGGGCTGGACGCGGAGGCGCAGGCGGCGATCGCGGCGGAAACGCTGGCCGTATTGAACGACCCGGAGTTCGCCCCGATGTTCGGCCCCGGCAGCGGTGCGGAGGTGCCGGTCGTCGGCCGCGTCGCCGGGCGCACCCTGGCCGGCCAGATCGATCGGCTGCTGGTGGCGCCGGACCGCATCCTGGCGGTGGACTACAAGACCAACCGCACCCCGCCGCTCAGCGAGGACGACGTGCCCGTCGTCTACCTGCGCCAGATGGCGGCGTACCGGGCCGCGCTGCGGCTGATGTACCCGGGCCGGGCCGTGCGGTGCGCCCTGCTGTGGACCGACGGGCCGACGCTGATGCCGCTGTCGGACGGCCGGCTGGACCACTGGGCGCCTTGACCGCACGGTTGCAGGCCCCCTAATGTAGCCAAAATCAGGAGATTCCCGTGACGCTGCGGCGGCGGGACCACAGGAGGGTCGCTCATGAATCAGCCGAAAGCCGTAAGCGATTCAAGCTTCGATGCCGAAGTCCTGAACGCGCCGGGCCCCGTTCTGGTCGATTTCTGGGCCGAGTGGTGCGGGCCGTGCAAGATGATTGCGCCCGCGCTCGAAGAGCTGGCCGACGACATGAGCGACCGCCTGACCGTCGCCAAGGTCAACATCGACGAGAACCCGGTGACGCCCACCAAGTACGGCGTGCGCGGGATCCCGACCCTGCTTCTGTTCAAGGGCGGCCAGGTCGCCGCCACCAAGGTGGGCGCCCTGCCCAAGGGCCAGCTCAAGCAGTGGATCGAGTCCGTCCTCTAGTTCAGGCCCCCGGACGGCGCGCCGGATCCCGGCGCGCCCCCGTTACGGCGGCGAGCGAAGCCTGACCCGAACGGAGGTTCACGGGACTACGCGGCGGCGTGGTCGATGCCGGCCGGTACGGCGCGATCGCCGTTCGGCGACAGGCGCAGACGCGAGGCCGGGAACAGCAGCGTGACGGTGGTGCCCTTGCCGGGCACGCTGCTCATCTCCATGCGGCCGCCGTGCAGCTCGACCAGGCGCTTGGTCAGCGGCAGCCCCAGGCCGGTGCCCTTCACGCTGCGGGTCAGCCGGTTGTCGATCTGGGTGAACGGCTGCAGCGCCATCTGCTGCTCGTCTTCGGTCATGCCGATGCCGGTGTCGGTTACGGCGACGGCGAGCTCGCCGCCGGGGCGGAGTTTCGTGCCCAGGGTGACGCGCCCGCCGTTCGGCGTGAACTTCAGCGCGTTGGACAGCAGGTTGAGCAGCATCTGCCGGACCTTGCCGTGGTCCGCGGTCAGGCACGGGCGCCCGGCGCCGTGGACGCTGCGCAGCGTCACGCCGCGGCGGTTGGCCTGCTCGGTGAGCAGGCGCAGGCAGGTCTGCGCCACGGCGACGATGTCGAGCGTCTCCTCCGACAGGGTCAGCCGGTCGACGTCGGCCTTGGCCAGATCGAGCAGGTTGTTGATCAGCTCCAGCAGGTGCCGGCCGCTGTCGTGGATGTCGGTCACGTACTCCAGGTACTTGGCCGTGCCGAGCGGGCCCAGCATCTCGGACTGCAGCACCTCGGCGAACCCGATCACGGCGTTGAGCGGCGTGCGCAGTTCGTGGCTGATGTTGGCCAGGAACGTGGTCTTGGCGCGGTTGGCGGCCTCCGCGGCGTGGCGCGCCTCTTCGAGCAGGCAGGAGCGGCGGTCGGCCTGCTCGGTCGCCTTGGTCATCAGGCGCAGGGCCGTGCTGACGCCCGCATAGCGGCCGCCGGACAACACCACGAAGCCGCGCATCACGGCCTCGGGCTTCTCGCGGGCGATGCGGGAATTGATGCCCTCGATGCTGTCGTTGACGTCGACCAGCAGCGGGTGCGGGTCCATCAGCCGCTCAACCGGACGCCGTTCATAGAGATCGCGCAGCACCGGCCGCGCAAAGGTCATCAGCAGAGTGAACCGGTCGATGTAGCCGAGGACGCGATGGTCCCGTTCCGGATCGACGACGACCGCCATGCCGGGCATGCTGTCGTCGGCCGCGATCAGGTCGAACATGCGCCCGCACGTCGTGTCCGCGCTGATCGGCGCCGGAGTCAGCATGATCTCGCGCGCCGCGGAATCTTGAAGCGACGGCTGGGACGGCGCAATCGCGTTCAAGGGACCTCCCCCTGCAACTCCCCGGACGCGGGGCTCCAAGATCTGCGTCTCAGGGACGCGGGGCAGTCTTGAGCAGGACGCTTAAGAGACCCTTGCCGCGGCGCGGCGCGGCGAATGAAATTTTCGCGACAGTTTTGTTAACCCGGTACCGTATCAGCGGTTCTACTGGGGAGCGGGCGGCCGATCGCGTGGGTGCCGTGGATCGTCAGCCGTTCCCGGCCAGCACCAGCCCGGCCAGATAGAGCGACCCGGCGATCAGCACGCGAGCCGCGCCGGGCCGGGCGGCGAGGTCGGCCAGCGCCGCACCGGCGTCGGCGGCGGGGCGGACGTCGGCGATGCCGGCCGCGCGCGCGGCCGCGGCCATCGCTTCGGGATCGAGGGCCGCGGACTCACCCGGCACCGGGACCGTGCGCACGGCGGCGGCGGTGCCGGCCAGGGCGCGGAAGAACGGCTCCGGCCGCTTGCTCTCGATCATCCCGGCGATCAGGTAGAGCGGCCGCGGCGGCAGGCCCGCGGCCCAGGCGGCCAGGGCCACCGCGGCGTCCTCGTTGTGGCCGCCGTCGAGCCACAGGTCCCAGCCCTGCGGCAGCTGCCGGGCCAGCGGGCCGTGGGTGAGCCGCTGCAGCCGGCCGGGCCACTCCACCCCGGCCAGCCCCTCGACCAGCGCCGACTCCGGCACGGGCGGGCCCGGCAGCAGGCCGGCGAGCACGACCGCCGTCGCCGCGTTGGCGAGCTGGTGCGGGCCGGGCAGTGCGGGCAGCGGCAGCATGCGCAGGGGCAGGCGCGGCGGCGGGCCGCGGTCGGGGTCGACCGCCCACGTCACTTGGAACCCGTCGCCGTCTGCCCGGAACGCCCAGTCCCGGCCGTGCGCCAGCAGCGGCGCGCCGACCGCCGCCGCGCGCGCCCGCACCACCGCCGCCGTGTCGGCATGCACCTGCGGGCCGAGCACGGCGGGCACGCCGGGCTTCAGGATGCCCGCCTTCTCCCCGGCGATCGAGGCGATGGTGTCGCCCAGGAACTGCATGTGGTCGAATGAGACGGCGGTCACGGCGGTGGCCGCCGGCCGGTCGATCACGTTGGTGGCGTCCAGCCGGCCGCCCAGACCGGTCTCCAGCAGCACCACGTCGGCCGGCACCTCGGCGAAGGCCAGGAAGGCGGCGCAGGTGGTGACCTCGAAATAGGTGATCGGCGCATCGCCGTTGGCCGCCTCGCACCGGGTCAGCACATCGGCCAGGGCGCCGTCGCCGATCGGCCGGCCGGCCAGGCGGATGCGCTCGTTGAACCGCACCAGGTGCGGCGAGGTGTAGACGTGGACGCGATACCCTGCCGCCTCCAGGAAGGCGCGCAGGAAGGCCAGCGTCGAGCCCTTGCCGTTGGTGCCGGCGACGTGCACCACCGGCGGCAGCCGCGTGTGCGGATCGCCGAGCGCGGCGAGCAGGCGGTAGACGCGGTCGAGCGACAGGTCGATCTTCTTGGGGTGGAGCCGCTTGAGCCGCTCCAGCGCGGCATCGACGGCGCCCGGCGGCTCAAGGGCCGCCGCGCTGCTCGGCAGGCTCAACCGCTGCCGCGGCCGGTTCGGCCGCCTCCGCAGTCGCCGGGGCCGCGGCGGGTGCCTCCGCCGGCTCCGGCGCGGCCTCCTCCGCCGGCTCGGGTTCGGGTTCCGGCCGGCGCAGCAGGGAGACGATTCGGATCAGGGTGTCGCGCAGGTCGCCGCGGGGCACGACCATGTCGACCATGCCGTGCTCCAGCAGGTATTCCGCCGTCTGAAAGCCCTCGGGCAGGCTCTGGCGGATGGTCTCCTCGATCACCCGGGCGCCGGCGAACCCGATGGTGGCGCCGGGCTCGGCGATGTGGATGTCGCCCAGCATGGCGAACGAGGCCGAGACGCCGCCGGTGGTCGGGTCGGTCAGCACGACGATGTAGGGCAGCCCGGCCTCCTTGACCCGGTCGGCGGCGATCACCGTGCGCGGCATCTGCATAAGGGAGAGAATACCCTCCTGCATGCGCGCGCCGCCCGATGCCGGGACCACGATCAGCGCGGCGTCGAGCGTGATCGCCCGCTCCGCCGCCGCGACCAGCGCCTCCCCCACCGCCGTGCCCATCGACCCGCCCATGAACGAGAAGTCGAACGCCGCGACGACCACGTGCAGCCCGCCCATGCGGCCGTCTGCGACCACGATGGCGTCGTGGCGGCCGGTGCGCTGCTGGGCCTCGCGCAGACGGTCGGTGTAGCGCTTGGTGTCGCGGAAGCGCAGCGGGTCGGTCGGCGCGCGCGGCACCTCGACCGTGTGGTAGACGCCGCCGTCGAACAGCATGGCCAGGCGCTTGTCCACCGCCAGGCGCATGTGGAAGCCGCAGTGCTGGCAGACGTGCAGGTGCCCTTCGAGATCGCGATGAAAGATCATCGCCTCGCAGTTCGGGCACTTGTGCCACAGGGTCTCCGCCGTCTCCTTGGGCGCCACCAGCGCCTGGATGCGGGGACGGACGAAATTGGTCAGCCAGTTCATGGCGGTGGAGGTTCGGGGTTCGGCGGGGTGGCGTCAAGGGCGTTCGTGGGCACTTTCCGCCGGGCCGCGGGTATCGGCCGGAAACAGGCCCGGCATCCAGCGGGGCGCCAGCGCGGCGGGAAAGGCGAGGCGCAGCGGCGCGCGCGGGCCGTCCGACACGAGGACCCCTCGATCGACCAGCGCCGCGGTGACCCGGCGGGCCTGGCGTTCGCTGGCGTTTAGGATGGCGGGGGCCTCGCCGCGCGGCAGCGCGCCGCGGTAGAGCACGGCCTCCAGCACGGCCCCCGATCTGGGCGGCAGGGCGCCGGCGCGGATCTCCTCCTCCGTCCAGATCAGGATGCGGTGGCGCAGGCGGTCCGGCTGGACGAGGCCTTCCATGAAATCGACCTGATCGAGGCAGGTCGCGAGAAAGTACTCCGTGAACGCGGCAAGCGCCTCCTCGCTCAGATGCCCGCGGCCGTCGAGATCATTGCGGCGGGGCTGGTCGCAGGCGGCGAGGTGGCCCTTGTAGGCGCTCTCGCTGCGGGCCAGGCCGCGGGCGACCGACCAGATGCCGCCGGTGTCGAGCGTCTCGAGCAGCCAGGCATGGGACATCAGGCGGGCGACCCGCCCGTTGCCGTCCAGGAACGGATGGATCCACAGCAGTCGGTGGTGCGCCGCGGCGGCCGCCAGGATGGCATCGGTCCTGCCGAGCCGGCGGTAGGCGGCGGCGAACCGGTCCAGGAACCGCGGCAGGGCGCCCGGGCTGACGGGCACGTGCCGCCCGACCCGGACGTCCCGGTGCCGCAGGGCACCGGCGACGAGCGTGGTCCTCTCGCCGGTATCCGGATCCTCGACGCAGAGCAGCGCGGGCGGCAGCAGGTCGGTGAAGCGGCGGTGGATCTCGCACAGGCTCCCGGCGGCGGCGGCGCGCCCCGCCAGGCCGCCGGCATCGATCCAGGCCTGCACCGCGATGTGGGCCCTGGCTTCGAGCTGCAGGTCCCGTTGCTTCGGATCGGCGCTGTACTCGTTCCGCAGGGCGCGCTCGATGTCGACCGGGTGGGTGTCGTGCCCCTCGATCAGATTGCTGTAGTAGCAGTTCATCGCCCGGACGAGGTCGGACAGGGCCTCGCGCATGCCGTGCGGCAGGCTGCGGCGGACCCCGGCCGCACGTCCGGCGAGCTCGACGGCGAGGTCGGTCAGCGCCGCGCGGTGCCGCGAGCCTTCGCCGATCAGCATCGGCTCCATCAGGCTGACCGGTTCGCCGCGGTCCGCCGGCATGGCCGGTTCCGTGTCCGCTTCGGAGACTCCCATAATTCTAATAATAGCATGACGTTAGGCAGGACGGCTACGGTTCGATGGCCGCTGCGATGGCCGGTTCGCCGGCCGCTCGGGACCGGCCGGCTCGCGAACCGGTCGATCCTCAGGGGCAGCGCGTCTCGTCCTCGAACAGGACGTACTGCCACTCGGTCTCGCGCTGGTACCAGCCCGGCGGCCAGCTCCAGGAGAAGAACGGCCAGTGCCAGGGGATTGCGGCGCTGCGGATCAGCGGGGCCGCTTCCTCGGCGGTCAGGCCGAGGGCGGCCAGCGCTGCCTGCCGCGAGGTCTCCGGGCCCCAGTCCGTCATGTCCCAGATCGCCAGGCATTGGCCGGAGCCCGCCGGGTTGCGCGGCAGCGCCGGGGAGGCGCCGAGCAGCACCCTGGCCTCCGGGAACTGCACCCGCAGATTGCCGGCGGCGATCGGCGAGCCGGTGACGATGGTCCCGCCGGTGAAGCCCTCCGCGCGCAGGTGCCCGGCGAGGCGGTCGTACGGCACCAGGTCGCGGCAGCTCTGCGGGCACAGCGGCGAAAGCTCCAGCGCGCGCAGGCCCAGCACGCCCGCCGTCACCAAGACGACCCCGGCGGCGTAGCGCCGCCAGACCCGCGCCTCGGGCCGGGCGCGCAGGATCCGCCCCAGGAAATACAGCGGCGTGGCGAACAGCAGCGGCTGCATGTAGCGCTCATGGAACTTGCCGGTGCCGCTGACCAGCACGACCAGCACCATCACCACCAGCCCGGCGAGCAGGAAGTCGCGCACGAAGCGGGCCAGCACCGGGTCCATCCCGGCGGCCTCGGGCGGCGCCACGGGGCGGAACACCGCCCCCGGCGCGACGACCAGCAGCACCACCAGCATCGGCCCGGTGTAGGAGAACAGCGACGCCCCGGCGCTCTTCAGCCCGACCAGCCGCGACAGGACCGGGCCGGACACCTCCATGCTCAGCAGGCCGAAGGTGTTGTCGAGCTGGCCCATCGTATGGCCGAAGGCGATCAGGACCGGGCTGGCGACGACGACCGCCACGGCGCCCGCCGCGACGATCCACGGGCTGAACAGGCGCTGCCGCACCGGCGCCTGCACCAGCCCGGCCAGGCCCGCCGCGGCGACGAACAGGGGGAAGTTGTACTTGGCCATCGCCCCCAGCCCGACCGCGACCCCGAAGATCAGGTAGTCCAGCGGGCGCCCGTAGCGGACCAGGCGCAGGAAGGTCAGCAGCGCCAGCGCGCTGGCGAACAGCAGCTGGGTGCTGTGCGCCAGCGCGAAATGGCCGAGCAGCACCGGCGGGAACAGCACCAGCGACCAGGCCGCCAGCGCCGCCCAGCGCGGCTCGCGCAGCACCATGCGCGCGCTGACCAGCACGGCCCAGAAGGCGCCGGTCAGGAATGCGTAGTTCAGCAGCATCGAGCTGTGCAGCCCGAGCCCGACGACCTCGTGCACGCCGCGCAGCAGCCAGCTGTACAGCGCCGGATCGTTGCTCCCGTAGCTGAGCGCCAGGACCTGCGCCTCGAAATGGCGGACGGCGGCGTCCTGCTCCAGGGCGCTGGTGAAGGCCGCGCGCAGCCCGAAGAAAGCCGCGCAGTACAGGACGAACAGCCCGGTCTGTGCGCCGATGCCGAACAGGCCGGCGCGGCTGGCGGTGCCCGCGGCGGCCCGCGACGATGCGGCGCCGGCTGCCTCCGTTGTCACCACTGTTCATGTCTCCCAGCTCTAAGGCCCGCTCGACGGTCCGGGCATCCGTCGTTAGGCCGGGGCCGCGCCGCGGGTCAAGCGCCGCGGCGGCCCGCCATGATCGAGTCGTCGTCACCCATTGTCCAATTGATCTATGGCGCCAATAGCAGGGCTACCCTACAAAACCGTCGTCTCGTCAGGAACGGGATGCCGGCATCGGGAGGGTAGCAGGAATGCACGGCTCAAGGTCGACGAAACTTCAGCGGTCGCAGCGGATCTACCGCAAGAAGACTGAGCCGATGTCGTCGGCGGACCTTGCGGCCTGCAAGATAAAGCTGCCCATTATGCTGGCGCTGGAGGCGGCGAAAGGCGACCGCCCGGCGGCCGATGTTGCCGTGTTCGATGTCGGGTGTGGCCGAGGCGACGCCATTGCGGCACTGCGCCGGCGGGGCTACCGGGCGTTCGGCGGGGAGATCAACGATGCGCAGCTTGCCATTGCCCGGGAGTCCATGGCGCGGATCGGCTACGACCCCGCCATTATCCATGACTTGAAGGATGCGGCGGACCGGCCTCCGGCCGAGGCGTTCGATTTCGTCTTCTCCGACAACGTGGTCGAGCATGTCGAAGATTTGAGCGGGTTCCTGGACGAGATCCGCCGCATCCTGAAGCCCGGCGGAATGACGTGCCATCTGTACCCGTCGACTTGGCGGGTCATGGAGCCTCACCTACGGCAGCCCTGCGTGCACTGGTTGCCGGGCGGCTGGCCGCAACGGGCACTGATCTCGGGGCTCACGGCCGTCGGGATTGAGCCTTGGTGGGTCGAGACCAGCGCCATGACCCGGCGGGAAAAGGCGCGCGTCTACGCCGAGTACATGAGGAGCAGCACCTGCTACCGGTCGGTCGGGGAGTGCCGGCGGCTGTACGCGGCGCTGTTCGAGGACGTGAGGTATGAAATCACCGGCCACGTCCTCGTACGAAGGCTGCCTCTCCTCCGCCGCCTGAAGCTGACTGGCCTGATGCAATGGGCCAGCATCCATTTCCATACGACGGTGGTGACCATGAAGAAGCCGGATCGGGCAGAGATGCCGTGCCGGGTGCGGGATGGGGACCGGCTGCGGCTGGCCGACGCCATGTAACGCCACCGGATACCCGGCGCCCGGGCAATCGACGGTGGGATGCAAGGGCGCGTCTCCCGAATCGGCCCCGGCTTGTCCCCGGGCACGGCGGGGGTACGCCACGGATCCGCCGCAGGTCAAGCGCCGCCGCGGCGCGCTCGCCGTCGCGGGGCGCCTGCCTATTTCCGGAGCAGATAGCCCCTCGGGTTCATGGTCAGCATGAACCGCTCGCGGCCCGCGTCGATCTCGAAGTCGTCGGTTTCCTTCAGGAACTCGTCCAGGGCCTCCATCGGACCCGGCCCGTATTCGGGATAGGTGGGATGGCCGTTGATGTTGGTGTCCTCGACGATCAGGTAGCAGCCCTTCGACACCATGGCGTGATACTGGCGAAGTTCCTCCAGCACGTGATCCTTCTTGTGGCTGGAATCCAGGATCACCATCACCTTTCCGCCGGCGCAGTAGTCGCGGACCTTGCGGACCGTGACCGGCTCCGTGCTGTAGCCCTGGACGTAGTCGATCAGGGGGTGCGAGGGGCATTCCTCGCGGCGCCGCTTGTCGATGGTCACCACGCGGCCGCGGCCGATCATCTGGCAGATGGAGGCCATGTACAGCGCGCTGGCGCCGTGCAGGGTGCCGGTCTCCACGATGAAGTCCGGCTGGGTTTCGCAGATGATCTCCTGGTAGACCCACATGTCCAGCGGCGACTTCATCGCCTCGTTGCCCAGGAACCAGCAGTACGCGCCGCCCTTCCGGTAATAAAGGTCGTGGAACCGGTCGACCACCGCGCGCTCCTCGTCGGTCAGCGCCACGGGCTCCCGCGGCGGCCGGCCGGGGCCAAGCGGCTGCCGGTATTGCGCATACAGGCCGTCGATGGTCCGGACCTCGTCCGGGCTCCTCTCGCGGATCGGCTGGCTGAGGAGCACGAGCGTCTTGAACTTTCTCAGCCCCCGGCGGATCGGGTTGGTCGGTGTCATGCTCCTCGGCTCCACATCCTCGACGACGCCGCGCGGCACGCGCCGGCACACCCCGGCCGGGGGACCGCCGGTCACAGCCGTCTCCGCGCTGCCTGTGACGGCCGCGGCCCTGTCGCTGCAGCCGGAGGTGGATCCGGTGGCCTGCGAGCTGCCGTTCGGTCTGGCCGCCGCGCCCGCCACTGTTGATCCTATCGCGGCGCTTCCCGGTTTGTCATCCCGTCCCTGCTCCGGAAGGCGCGAACCTTGTGCGGCGGGCATGGATTTTCCGGACGGGTGCGATGGGAAAGCCGTGCCCGCTTACAATCTTAGGTAGCTTATCTCCCAACGATATTGTCACCGTGAGTTGAAACCGCCCGTTGCGGCCGATCCCGCTGGATGAAACTGTGGGGAGGCCGGGGTGCATTTAAGATACACGCACGCATCACCATCCCGTCTTTGCGAGCGCAGCGAAGCAATCCAGTGGCGCCGCAAGCGCGACCCATGGCTATTCGGACGGGCGACACCGGGACTGGATCGCCGCGCTGCAATTGCCACCCATGCCGTCACCGCGAGCGAAGCGACGCGGCCCAGTCCCGGCCGTGCCGAGTCCGAAATGCCGTAGACCTGGCGTGCGGCACCACTGGATCGCTTCGCTGCGCTCGCGATGACGATGAATGATGCAGCAATATCTCGAAATAGATGTGGAAGGACCGCTTCGGCAGGCGGTATCACGGCACTTCCTCGGTCACGGGATCGAGACCGGTCTGCCGGTACACTTGGTCCAATTCCACCACACAGTCGAGCGCCGGCAGTGTCAACTCTCCGTCACCGTCGCCAATGACGCTGTAACGCCACGCGTTGCCGTCCCTTGCATAAACGTCGATCCGCTGCCGGTCCTGGGAAATCAACAGGTAGTACAATAGACAGTCCAGGCTCTGATAGTACATCCATTTGCGGCCGCGGTCAAAATCCGCCGTTGTTTTTGAAAGAACTTCAGCAATCAGAACCGGATCCTTGAGAAAATCCGACTTCGGCTCCTGGCGAGCACAACTGACGACCACATCAGGATAATAGACCTGAGAACCGATTGCAACCTTTACGCCGTCGCTATAGGCCCGGCAGCGCCGCGATTTGATGCCATCGCGCAGCACCGCAACCAGATTGTCGATAATGATTCTATGATCGATGGTGCCGCCGACCATGGCAACAATGATGCCATCGATCAGTTCGTACCGCTCTTCCTGTTGCCGTTCCCAGGCGAGAAAATCCTCAACGGTCCACACGGGGATCGGCTCGGGCATTGCATCATTCCTCGAATGCCGCTCTGCGCTGCGGAGTGCTTGGGGACTTCCGTTCAGCTTGAACGTGACACCGTGCGCTGGCGCCTTCAACAATAAGGACAAGCTTCCGGTCGGACGGCACCTACCCTGCGCCTGATGGCGCGGCCAGGCCGGTCCGCCGATAGATCTCGTCGAGCGTCAGCGAGCAGCCGATCCCGGGAAGGTCGATGCGACCGGAACCGCCCGTCACAACGGTGAACTCCCAAAGATGATTGGAACGTCTCCACATTTCGACCCTGCGTTCATCCTGGAAGATCATGACAAAATACCTAAGAGACGGGATGTTCCGATAGATTGGCCATTTTCGCTCACGATCCCAATTGCTCGTCGTTGGAGACAGCACTTCTATGATGGCGACCGGATCCGGTGCGATATCGGAGTCGCCTTCGGCATCATGGCAACTGACGACGACATCGGGATAGAAGACGTTCTCGGCCGCAACCACCTTTGCCCCGTCTACGAATACTTCGCATGGTCCATCGGCCAGCTGCCGATCAAGCGTCGAGACTACGGACACGATAACTCTGTTACGGTTCAGCGAGCCACCGACCATCGCGCGGACAATTCCATCGACGAACTCGTAGCGCTCCTTCTGCTGCCGCTCCCAGGCCAGAAACGCTTCCACTGTCCAGACGCGAACCGGTTCAGCCATCACAGCGCCTCCTCCCAAAAAGTGGAATGAGCCCTGCACTATGCTCACACGTCAATATGGCAGCCGTCGCAGAAAATGTCAGCCGCTTGCCCGTATCCCCCCGGCCAGCTCCCGCACCATGCCGAGTACGTCCTCCACCAGGCCCGGCCGGGCGGCGCCGCTGTCGTCCAGATTGCCGGCGATGCGCTGGACGATGGCGGAGCCGACCACGGCGGCGTCGGCGACGGCGGTCACCCCGGCCACCTGCTCCGGCGTCTTGATGCCGAAGCCCACCGCCACGGGCAGATGCGTGTGCCGGCGCAGGCGGGCCACGGCCGCGCCGATCGCGGCCTCGGCGGCGGAGGCGGTGCCGGTGATGCCGAGGATGGACACGTAGTAAACAAACCCGCTGGTGTTGGTCAGCACCGCGGGCAGGCGCGCATCGTCGGTGGTCGGCGTGGCCAGCCGGATGAAGCTGAGGCCCGCCGCCACCGCCGGCAGGCACAGCTCGTCGTCCTCCTCCGGCGGCAGGTCGACGACGATCAGCCCGTCCACGCCGGCCTCCCGCGCCTCGTGGAGAAAACGGTCGACGCCGTAGCTGTAGACCGGGTTGAAATAGCCCATCAGCACGACCGGCGTCTCGCCGTCACCGTCGCGGAACCGCGCCACCAGGTCCAGCGTGCCGGCCAGTGTCATCCCGGCCCTGATGGCGCGTAGCGAGGCCGCCTGGATGGCCGGGCCGTCGGCCATCGGGTCGCTGAACGGCATGCCGAGCTCGATCACGTCGGCGCCGGCCGCCGGCAGGCCGCGCAGCAGGGCAAGGCTGGTCTCCGGGTCCGGATCGCCGGCAGTGATGAAGGTGACCAGGCCGCCGCGCCCGGCGTGGTGCAGCGCCTCGAACCGGCGGGCGATGCGCGCGGAGCCGCCCTCGCTCATCAGAGGTCCACTCCCAGGGCGTCGGCGACGGTGAAGATGTCCTTGTCGCCGCGGCCGCACATGTTCATGACGATCAGGTGCTCCGGCGGCAGATCGCCGGCGATGCGGCGCACGTGGGCCAGGGCGTGGGCCGGCTCCAGCGCCGGCAGGATGCCCTCCAGCCGGGCGCAGAGCTGGAAGGCGTCCAGCGCGTCGCGGTCGGTGGCGGCGACGTACTGCACGCGGCCGGTATCGTGCAGCCAGGCGTGCTCCGGCCCGATGCCGGGATAGTCGAGCCCGGCGGAGATCGAGTGCGCCTCGACGATCTGGCCGTCGTCGGTCTGCAGCAGGTAGGTCTTGTTGCCGTGCAGCACGCCGGGGCGGCCGCCGGTCAGCGAGGCGGCATGCTTGCCGCTGTCCAGCCCCAGCCCGGCCGCCTCGACCGCGACCATGGCCACGTCGGGCGTGTCCAGGAACGGGTGGAACAGGCCCATGGCGTTGGACCCGCCGCCGATGCAGGCGATCAGGGTGTCGGGCAGGCGCCCTTCCCGCTCCAGCATCTGGTCGCGCACCTCGCGGCCGATCACCGACTGGAAGTCGCGCACCATGGCCGGGTACGGGTGCGGGCCGGCGACCGTGCCGATCAGGTAGTAGGTCGACTCGACGTTGGTCACCCAGTCGCGCAGCGCCTCGTTCATGGCGTCCTTCAGTGTGCGGCTGCCGGCCTTCACGGGGCGCACCTCGGCGCCGAGCAGGCGCATGCGGAACACGTTGGAGCGCTGCCGCTCCGCGTCGCGCTCGCCCATGTAGACCACGCACGGCAGGCCGAACAGCGCGCACACCGTGGCCACGGCGACGCCGTGCTGGCCGGCGCCGGTCTCGGCGATGATGCGCGTCTTGCCCATGCGCCGGGCCAGCAGGATCTGGCCCAGACAGTTGTTGATCTTGTGCGAGCCGGTGTGGTTGAGCTCGTCGCGCTTGAAGTAGACGCGCGCGCCGCCGAGCTCGGCGGTCAGCCGTTCGGCCAGATAGAGCGGGCTGGGCCGGCCGACGTAATCCCGCAAATACCGGTCCATCTCGGCGGCGAAGGCCGGGTCCGCCGTGGCGTCGGCGTAGGCCTGCTCGACCTGCAGGATCAGCGGCATCAGCGTTTCGGCGACATAGCGGCCGCCGTACCTGCCGAAATGGCCGTGCTCGTCGGGGCCGGCGCGGAACGTGTTGGGAAGGGGCGGATGGGCGGCGGGGGTCGAGGCGGGGGTCAAGGCGGGCCGGCTCCTGCTGCGGATCGCTGCGGACCCCGCACCTTAGCCGCGCCGGGCGCCGGTGCCAACCGTGGCCGATCGAACACAGTGTGGCCTTTTCGCGGCCGGCATGGCGCTCATCCCTTGCTTTAAATTCATGCTTTAAGATATTGCTAATAAAGCGGAAAGCAAGAATGTGTCGCGCCCGTTATGCGTCACCGGACCGCCCGGTACGGAGGTACGGCGCGGGAGACCCGGCGCAAGATTATGATCAAGGAGGTTGCCATGGCCTTAAAATCCGTCCTGCGGACTGCCGCCGTGCTGGCGCTGGCGCTCGCGCTTGGCCGGACCGCCGCCGCCGACGAAGCGCCGCGGGACGTGGTCGAGCGCTTCAACGAGACGCTGATCACGGCCATGCGCAACGCCGACGGCCTGGGCTTCGAGGGCCGGTCCAACCTGCTCCACCCGGTGCTGACCGAAATCTTCGACTTCGAGGCGATGGCGCGCTTCGCCGTCGGCCCGCGGCACTGGCAGACCTTCAGCCGATCCCAGCGCCGCGAGCTGGTCGACACGTTCGCCCGCCTGAGCGTCGCCACCTTTGCCGCCCGGTTCGACGGCTGGTCCGGCGAAACCTTCGTCGTCGGCGGCCAGCAGCCGGGGCCGCGCGGCGCCGTGCTGGTGCGCAACCGCCTGCTCCGCCCGAACCGCACGCCGGTCGACATCGACCTCGTGCTCGTGCCGGACGGCGACGGCTGGCACGTCGTCGACGTCCTGCTGGACGGCACCTTCAGCGAGCTCGCCCTGCGCCGTGCCGAGTATGTCGAGGTGCTCGCCGCCGGCGGGTTCGACAGCCTGATGGCCGAGATCGAAAGCTCGATCGCCCGCCGCCGGGCCGGGTGACCGGCGTGGGCGCCGGCGGCGCCGGCGGCGCCGTACGGCCGCCCCGGCCCGCCCCGCCCGGCAAGCCGCGGCCCGACTCCCTCATCGCCGCCGCGCTGCTGACCGCGCTGGTCGCCGTCGGGCCGATGTCGACCGACCTGTACCTGCCGTCGCTGCCGGCGCTGACGCGGGCGCTCGGCACCGACGTGCCGACGGCGCAGCTGACCCTCAGCGTGTTCCTGGCCGGCTTCGCGCTGGGCATGCTGGCCTACGGGCCGCTCAGCGACCGGTACGGCCGGCGCCCGCTGCTGCTGGCCGGGGTCGCGCTGTACACCGCGGGCAGCGTGGCCTGCGCCCTGGCGCCGGGGATCGGCGTGCTGATCGCCTGCCGGTTCGTGCAGGCGCTGGGCGCGGCCTGCGGGCCGGTGCTGGCGCGCGCCGTGGTCCGCGACGTGTACGGCCGCGAGGGCGCGGCGCGGGTGCTGGCCTACATGGGCATGGCGATGGCGCTGGCGCCGATGATCGGCCCGGTGCTCGGCGGGCAGCTCACGGTCTGGATCGGCTGGCGCGCCAACTTCTGGGCGCTGACCGCGTTCGGCGCCGCCGGGCTGGCCGGGGTCGCGCTGCTGCTTGTCGAGACCAACGCGCGGCCCGACCCGGACGCGACGCGCCTCGCCCGGCTGGCGCGCAACTATGCCTCGGCGCTCGGCCACCGCGGCTTCGTCGGCTATCTGCTGATCGTGGCGATGGTCTATTCCGGCATCTTCGCGTTCATCTCGGGGTCGTCGTTCCTGCTCGTGGACGCGCTCGGGCTGGCGCCGGACCTGTACGGGCTGTGCTTTGCCGCGGTCGTGGTCGGCTACATGGCCGGCTCGTTCGGCGCCGGCCGGCTGACGCGCCGCCTGGGCATCGACCGCATGATCGCCCTGGGCCTGGTCGTCGGCTGCGCCGGCGGAGCGGTCATGGCGGCGCTGGCCTGGACCCGGCCGCCGGGCGTGCTCGAGGCGGTGGCGCCCTATTTCGTGTTCATGATCGGCGCCGGGCTGGTCCTGCCCAACGCGATGGCGGGCGGCGTCGGCCCGTTCCCGCGGATGGCCGGGCTGGCCTCGTCGCTGCTGGGCTTCGCGCAGATGGGGATCGCCGCGCTGGTCGGGATCGCCGTGGCGCACCTGACCGACGGCACGGCGCGGCCGATGGCCGGCGCACTGCTGCTGGTGTGCGCGGCCGCGGCGGCGGCGTTCCTGGCGCTGGTTCGGCCGGCGGCGGTCAGCGGATCGGCGCCCGACGGAACGGCCTGACAAGAAACAAGGCTCGGTGGGCCGCTTCCCCCGGTTTCATTCAGCGGGCCCGGCCGGCGGCGGGGACCCTGCGACGATGCCGTAGAGGGCGAACGGCCACACGACCGTCGGACATCAGACTTTCCAGGTCGAAACCCACGCCGTCATGTATGGACGGTCCCCCTTTGGCAAGGAGTTTTTGGCTGATCGGCACAAGCGTCTGGAGCGGTCATGTATCCGGCCTGTTTGCGCGGTCTGCA
>Ga0208075_1000016_pt1 | contig 108427 bp, 102 predicted proteins | sample HotLakmasection5_FD_184728 | JGI IMG/M metagenome (GOLD analysis project Ga0208075, IMG submission 184728) | Hypersaline microbial mat communities from Hot Lake, Washington, USA - Section #5 (SPAdes) | ecosystem: Environmental > Aquatic > Non-marine Saline and Alkaline > Hypersaline >... | reverse complement strand
GCGGGACCAGTCCTCGCCCAGGTGCTGCGCCGGATACGGGCCGGCGACGTCCTCGTCGTCGTCCGCCTCGACCGGCTGGCGCGCTCGCTTAAGCGATCCGGTGGACATTATCAGCCCGCAGGGCGGCAGTGCGGCCGCTGCGGACCGGCAGGTCCCTTACCGCCGGAAAGCCTCCGAGCAACACGGTAGCTTGAACGGCGTTGGTGCATGGACCCATGAATGTTCCTTTAAAATCAGCTCATTAGCGAAAACGCCATTCTTGGAAAACGGTGGTATTTCAGGTGCTTGGCCTACATGTGCGCCAACGCCCTTCCAAGAAGACTGGTCACGCGGCAAACGCCCGTCGTCGTCGATGACGACGACGCGATGCGGGAGGTTCGAGCCCCAGCGCCAGAACACCACGTTGAGATCCTCCGGACCCGCGCCATGCGCGAAGCTGGGAACCAGCATGCCTGCGAACCCGGCCGCGATCAGCCGATCCGCGAGCGCCTGGGATGCTGGCACCCGTCCCTCCAGCATGGTGCGCTCCCAGTGCGGGTCGGCAAGGTCGCTGAAGGTCGCCCCCTGCCCCGCCAGCGCCGCAGGATCGCGCGCATCGAGGATCGGCTCGACATCGACCTCGTAGCTGCAGAGCGTCAAAGGCTGGAACGGCCGCCCAAGGGGGCTCGCCTCACGGAGCGCCGTCACCGGCGAGAGCGCCGTGTAGAGCGTCGCCACCCCCGGCCGGTTGAAGCGTCCGCCATGCCGACGCGCCCCCTCGCCCGAAATCGGCGCCCACGACCATTGAGGGTTGTGGGCGCGATACACGGGATCGGTGAGACGCATCGGCACGGGCCGGCCGCTCAGGCGTAGCCGCCCGCCAGGACCCGGTCGAGATAGGCATGGACAAAGTCGGCTCGGCCCTCGCGGACGAGCTGATCCGGCGTCATGCCGCCGAAGCCGGGCAACGGCTCCGAACGGAACCAGGCATAAGCGCCGAGCCGAGAGCCCGTCACGGCCTCGACCCGGTTAAGGATCTCCACCATCTCGCGCAGGCGCGTCTGGGTCTTGCGTGCCTTGATCCGGGATGCACGCGAAAAGGCGTCCTGGCCGAGGCCGAGCGTGCTGGCGATCTCGGTCTTTGTGGTGCGCAGCGCACCGGCGATCCGGCTCGGCGAAAAGGCGCCATTCTCGATGTATTCGGTGACAGCCATGGCATACCTCATATTTCTTGACGTAACATGCCGTCAAGAGACCTGTGGTTCAAGGATCCGACCGTCCGATTGCCCAAGGTGAGGCGTTGGTGACATTGTTGCACGGCCCGGGGGTTGGGTTGCCGCCCAGGGCCTGGTCGGCGAAGGCCAAGGCCACCGAGCGGCCGCCCCGCTTGACCGGCTGGCCCCGCCGAGGGGCTGAAACGGCGTTACGCAGCGGTTGCAAACGCACGTTTCCTCCCGTCCGCGGGGTTTGGACAGGTTTGGACAGGAATTGGCCGGGCGTGGCCGGAATTCCTATCCGGCGCCCAAGGTCCGCAGGGCGGCCTCTCGGCAGCGTCAGCCTCACAGCATCGGCCGCCATAAACTCGCGCCACAGCCTGGGACATATCTCCGGTATCGCGGCTTCGGAATAGGGTGGCGATGCGCGGCGTGATGCTTGACCGGCCCGGCGGACGGTTCCTGGTTGTCGGCAGGGTTCCGGCTCACCGATCAGGCCCTGGCCGGCAACCGGAGCCGATCCGGGCAACAACGTCGCCTCCGGCAAACCCGGAGCGGTTCAGGCCGTGCAACAACGTCGCGTTGACCAGCACCTGACCAGCGCCAACTTCACATTTCACAAATTCTTGAAAGCACCGGAACGGCCTTGAGGCCGCGTCTGGAGGGGCTTGCGATGATGCTGACTCCGTTAGAGCGGGAGTTCGTGCTGCATTTTGGAGAGATGGGGTCGCGGTGGGGCATCAACCGTACCGTCGGACAGCTCTACGCACTGCTGTTCCTGAGCGCCACGCCGCTGAACGCCGACCAGATGGTCGAGAAGCTCGGCTTCTCTCGCTCCAACGTCTCGATGGGACTGAAAGAGTTGCAGGGCTGGAGTCTGGTGCGGCTGAAGCACCTGCCGGGCGACCGCCGCGACTATTTCACGACCCCCGACGACCTGTGGGAGATCGTTCGCACCCTGGTACAGGAGCGCAAGAAGCGGGAGATCGACCCGACGCTGACCAAGCTGCGCGAACTGCAGCTGCAGGGACCGGCGGGCCCCGATGACGCCCACGCCCACGGGCGCATCGTCGAGCTGGCCGGCCTGATCGAGCTGCTGACCGGCTGGTACGAAGACATGAGCAGACTGGAGACCGACAGGCTGGTGCAGCTTCTGGCGCTCGGCAGCCGGCTGCAGTCGCTGATCGGCTCGGTCGAGAGCGTCGTCGGCGTCCGCCGCCGCGCACGCGACGGCGGCCCGGCGGAGACACCGCCGGACAGCACCTCCGGCAGCCACTCTCGATTGCAGTCCTGGACCGTTACCGAAGCCGTTGAGGCAGACACATGGACGCCCTGATCCTCTCGCGCATCCAGTTCGGCGCGAACATCTCGTTCCACATCCTGTTTCCGACGATCACCATTGCACTGGGCTGGGTCCTGGTGGCGTTCAAGCTGCTGTCCGCCCGCGGCGGCGAGAAATGGCTCGACGCCTATCGTTTCTGGGTGAAGGTGTTCGCGCTCAGCTTCGCGCTCGGCGTCGTCTCGGGCATCACCATGAGCTTCCAGTTCGGCACCAACTGGCCGGGCTTCATGGAGACGGTCGGCAATGTCGCCGGACCGCTCCTGGCGTACGAAATCCTGACGGCGTTCTTCCTGGAGGCGGTCTTCCTCGGCATCATGCTGTTCGGCATTCGCCGCGTGCCGGGCTGGCTGCATACGCTGGCCACCGTGCTGGTCGCCGTCGGCACCACGGCCAGCGCATTCTGGATCCTGGTCCTGAACTCGTGGATGCATACGCCGGCGGGGTTCGAGCTGCGCGACGGCGTGGTGCATGCCACCGACTGGCTGGCCATCATCTTCAATCCGTCGATGCCCTATCGCCTGGCCCACATGCTCCTGGCCAGCGGCCTCACGGTCGCCTTCCTGCTTGCCGGCCTGTCCGCCTTCCGCTGGCTGCGGGGCGACCGGTCGGCGGGCCTGCGCGTGGCGCTGAAGACGGGTGTAACCATGGCGGCCGTGCTGATCCCGGTGCAGATCTTCGCCGGCGATCTGCACGGGCTGAACACGCTGCAGCATCAGCCGCAGAAGGTCGCGGCGATGGAGGGAAACTGGGAGACGCGCGGCAACGTGCCGTTGCTGCTCTTCGCCTTGCCGGACGAGCAGGCGCGGGAGAACCGCTTCGAGGTCGGCATTCCCAATGGCGCCAGCCTGATCCTGCGCCACGATCCGGCGGGCGAGATTCCGGGCCTCAACGATTTCGTCGCCGCAGACGGCACGGCGCTGCACCCGCCCGTCGCGCCGGTCTTCTGGTCCTTCCGCATCATGGTGGGCACGGGTGTGCTGATGCTTGCGGTGTCGTGGATTGCCGCGGCGCGGCTGTGGCGTCGCGGCGGTTTCGAGCGGCTGCGGCCCTGGCTGGCCTATGGGCTTCTGGCCATGACCTTCTCGGGCTGGCTGGCCACCCTGGCGGGCTGGTACACGACCGAGATCGGCCGTCAACCCTGGCTGGTGCAGGGCGTCCTGACGACGGAGGCGGCTGTCGGCCCGGTGGCGGCGCCCATGGTGCTGTCCACACTGGTTGCCTATCTGGCGCTCTATGCCCTCCTGACGGCGGCCTATGTGGGGGTCCTGTTCCACCTTGCCGCGAAGGCGACGGCGGGTCACCGCCTTGAACCGGCCGCTCCGGCGGCGCTCGACCCGGGCGTGCGCCTGGCGACCGGGGCGTCGGCGCACGCGCCCCAGCCGGCGGAGTAGGACGCATGGGCGACATCACCGATCCGGGGGTCTGGCTGCCGCTGACATTCGCCGCGCTGATGGGCCTCTCCGTCCTGGTCTACGTCGTTCTCGACGGCTTCGACCTCGGCGTCGGCATCCTCTTCCCCGCTGCTGCGCCAGCCGACAAGGACCGCATGGTCGGCGCCATAGGCCCCTTCTGGGACGCCAACGAGACCTGGCTGGTGCTGGCCGTCGGCCTGTTGCTGGTCGCCTTTCCGGCGGCTCACGGGGCGATCCTCACGGCGCTCTACGCGCCCGTTGCCGTCATGCTGGTCGGGCTGATCCTGCGCGGCGTGGCGTTCGAGTTCCGGGCAAAGGCACCGGTCGGCCACAAGCGATGGTGGGACCACGCGTTCTTCGCCGGGTCGCTGATGACCGCCCTGGCGCAGGGCTTCATGTTGGGCCTTTACATCCTGGGCTTCGACTGGTCCGTGGCCGGGGTCGCCTTCGCCCTCTTGACGGCGGTCTGCCTGGCGGCGGGGTATGCGTTCATCGGTGCGTGCTGGCTGATCGTGAAGTCCGAAGGAGCCCTGCAGGCCCGAGCGGTCGCCTGGGCACGAAGGGGGCTGGGCGGCGTCCTGCTGGGCCTTGCCGCCGTGTCGGTCGCCAGCCCGCTCGCCAGCCCGCGCATCTTCGACAAGTGGTTCTCCGTCCCGGAGATTGTGCTGCTGGCGCCGTTGCCGCTTCTGTCCGCCGCGCTGATCGGTCTCCTGGCGTTCGTGCTGCGGCAGTTGCCGGAGGCGGGAGAGCGCTGGGCGCTCGTGACATTCGCCGCCGCGGCGCTGCTGTTCGCCCTGGCCTTCGCCGGCCTTGCCTATTCCTTCTACCCTTACGTGGTGCCGGACCGGATGACGATCTACGAGGCGGCCGCCGCGCCCGAAAGCCTGATCATCATCCTCGTCGGCGTGGCGGTGGTGCTGCCGATCATCGCCGGGTACAGCGTGCTGGCCTACACCGTCTTCCGCGGCAAGGCGACTGCGCTTCGATACGACTGAGCAGCGATGTCGCCGACAGTTTTGGACGCCCGCTGTCCGGGTCATCGGTTGGTCATTTAACCTAAATCCGGCAGTTGCCGGTGTTTTGCCGGGGCCGGCGCACGCGGATTTCAACCTGTTGGCGTAGGCTCCGGAGGATTGAGCCAGGGCGGGGAGCGGAGCTGGCGGCCGTGCAGGTACTTGCGTAAGGCGTAACTGAGGATGCGGGACCACCGTTCGGCGAGGGTCAACTGCTCCGCAGTCTGCTGCAGCTCGGCGAAGAACGCGGCGATGGTGCGCAGCGCCTGCACCACCCGATCGCGGCGCCCGTGGCTGGAGGTGACCGTCAGCCGGGTCTGCCCGGCGTGGCGGGTCTGCCGAGCCACGCCGTGCAGCAGCAGCGGCCGGCTGGTGATCGCCTCGCGGTGATGATCAGGGTCGGCGAGACGCACGAACAGCGTCCACCAGTTGTAGACCAGCGCGATCAATCGGGCCATGTGCTGGCTGCGGCCGAAGTCACGGGTCGTGAACCCGGCCCAGCCCCACTGGTTCTTCAGCTCATCGAACAGGTTTTCGCTGTCCGCCCGATCCCGGTACAGTTGCGCCAGCGAGCGCACCTCCAGGTCCAGCGACGTCACCAGCACGGCAAACTCCCACACCGCCGCGCCGGCGCCGGGTTCCGCCCAGAACAGCTCGCCCTGGCCGTCGGCGGTCTTGCGCACCAGGCCCAGGGCATCGTCGGGCAGGCGCCGGCGCAGCAGGATGACCCGCCGCGACCGGCTCCAGCCGCTCAGCCGCAGCCGGCTCTCGCGGCCCGACCAGCCCTGGCCGGCGTCCTCCGGAGCCTGCCCCGCGAAAGCGGGGGGCCGTCCGTCGACTTCTCGATCATCTTGCGCACGCCGCGCGTCATCCGCAGCTTGAACAGGTAATCCACGCCCGCCTGCTCGCAGCCGGCCATGGTCGGCTCGCTGCCCCAGTCCCGGTCGCCGCGCACCAGCGCCGGCCAGTGGCTGCGCGGCAGCCGGGCCAGCAGCGCCCACAGCGGCGGCCTGGCATGCTTGGCATGGTGCCGGTTGCCGGCGTCCACCGCCACGTCCAGCACCAGCCGCACGCCGGCCACCGAGAAGGTGTGGTAGGCGTGCGCGGGCCGACCGGGCTTGTGCGGGTTGTAGCCGACCTCCGCGCCTTCCTGGTGGCCGTACAGCGGCTTGATCGTGGTGTCGGCGTCCAGGATCCACGGCTCGGTCAGGATCGGGTGCACCGTCTCGTCCAGATGCCCGCACAGCCAGGCGGCGCCGTCCGGCCCCGGGATCCGGCCCAGGCCGCGCCGCACTGCGTCCTCGCTGACCACGCGGGTCATGCCCAGCAGCGGCGGGTTGACGGTGTCGCCGCGCAGCGCCGTCATGTGCGCGTAGCGCCACTGCCCGGCCAGGATCGCCAGCACCGCCGTGCCGACCACGTCGCGCGGCTTCGGCGCGTTCGGGCTGGTGTAGGCCAGCGGGCAGTCCGCCATCAGCGCATCGAACCGGCCGCTCACCTTCAGATAGTGGGCAAAGAAGGCCAGGTGCCCGAGCGGCGTCACCGCCGCATCCGGATCCCATTCGATGTGGACCGGCCCGGCATACGTATCGACGGACACAGGGCCGCGGACGACCTCCCGCTCAACGCCAGGTAGATCACCCGCTGGGTGCCGCTGTTGCGACAGGGATGAGTCGGACATGGCCCATTATCTCAGACATTTGCCGCTCATGCACCGCCGCCGACTGCCGGATTTAGGGTAATATAGCTGCGGCTAAACCAGAAGAGTGGATAGTGCAGGTGGATTTCGATGAAATTACTGGGGATCCGCAATATACAGCTGGAGTTACTTTAGATGCCTTTGGCATGGGCAACCAATTTATCATTTATTGTGATAATGAATTATTTATGGTCGGCTTCATACCAAGATCAGCAAGAATAATGCCTCCTAATACGCAAGATGGAGAATTTATTATTGATGGACAGACTGTTTCTGGAACTTGGCCATTGGTCGCTTCTCGCGGCTATGGACCGGAAGGTAATGCTGCTATTGAAATGTCTAGGAGTATTGCGAATGCTAGACGCGTTGTTGTTAATTTTGACGAACCTCACTCTGTGCCGTTGATAAATGCGGATCGGGCAATCAATTTTCTTATAAACTATTGTGTTTCAGAAGAATAATGCGAACTTTTTAATACGGAATCCGAATGATCGATTGGGACTGTCCAGAATGTGGGGGTCAGGCTGCCAGAAGCATCTCTGATTGTGACATGCCGACGAGATGGAACTTTTGTCCGCAGGGGCGTTGGTGCACAAATCGGTCAGCGCGGCGGCGGGGCTGACAGCCGGGATGGCTTTCGGGTACAGAGGCGGCCCGCCGGCTCAGGAGCCCGCATGCCATACAAGGCCAACGCCCCCCGCCGCCACAAATTCCCGAAGGACCGCTATCGGATCAACAACTGGCCGGCATACGATGCCGCGCTCGTGGACCGCGGGGACCTGACGGTGTGGGTGACGGCGAGGCGCTGGCGGCGTGGCACCCGCCGCCGATCGGCCAACGGGGCCGGTCGTTCACCTATTCCGATGTGGCCATCGAGACCGGGATAATGCTGCGTCTGGCCTTCGGCCGACCCTGGCGGCAGACCGAGGGCCTGCTGCGCTCGGTGGCGCGGCTGATGACCCTGGGGATCGGCATCCCGGACCACACCACGCTGTCGCGCCGCACCGCGGCGATGCCGCTGGCGTCGGATTTGGCCAAGGCGAAGGAGCCGGTGCATGTCGTCATCGACAGCACCGGGCTGAAGGTGTACGGCGCCGGCGAGTGGCACCGGGAAAAGCATGGCGGCCGCGGTCGGCGCGGCTGGCGCAAGCTGCATCTGGCGGTCGACCCCGACAGCGGCGAGATCCTGGCGTCCGACCTGACAGACAAGGATGTCGGCGATCCAAACCGGGTCGGCACACTGCTCGACCAGATCGCCGGCGACATCGCCTCGGTGACCGCCGATGGCGCCTATGACGGCGACCGGGTGTATCAGGCGGTCGCCGACCGGGCGCCGGAGGCGGCCGTCGTCATCCCGCCGCGCGCCACGGCCACACTGAGCGCCCGGGCCGACCAGGCGCCGACACAGCGGGACCGCCACCTCCAGACCATCGCCCGGCGGGGACGCCGCGGCTGGCAGCGGGCCACCGACTACGGCCGCCGATCCCTGGCCGAGCCCGCGATGTTTCGCTACATAACGTTGATCGGCCGGCGCCTGCACGCCCGGAGTCTGCCCCGACAGAAGGCCGAGGCCCGGATGGGCTGCGCCGTGATCAATCGGATGACGCGCCTCGGCATGCCGGTCTCGTGCCGGGATTGCTGAGCGCGACAAACGTCGCTGGCTCCCCGGCCGGCATGCCCACATCGGCGATTTGTGCACCAAAGCCAGTTTACAGGGCTGCGTTGCCTCAAAACAGGAAATACCGCTGCGCCATGGGCAGTTCGGTGGCCGGTTCGCAGGTCAGGAGTTCGCCGTCGGCGCGGACCTCGTAGGTTTCCGGGTCGACCTCGATGTGCGGGGTGGCGGCGTTGTGGATCATCCCGGCCTTGGACAGGCCGCCGCGGGTGTTGCGCACCGCGGCCAGCTCCCGGCTCAGCCCCAGGCCGGCGCCAATCCCGAGATCGAGGGCCGCGCCGCTGACGAAGGTCAGGCAGCTCGCCGCCAGCGCCCGGCCGTACGCGCCGAACATCGGGCGGTAATGCACCGGCTGCGGCGTCGGGATCGAGGCGTTGGGGTCGCCCATGGGCGCGGCGACGATGGTGCCGGCCTTGAGCACCAGGTCGGGCTTGACGCCGAAGAAGGCCGGCGACCACACCACCAGGTCGGCCAGCTTGCCGACCTCCACCGAGCCCACATGCGCGTCGATGCCGTGGGCGATGGCCGGGTTGATCGTGTACTTGGCGACGTAACGCTTGGCGCGGAAATTGTCGTTGTGGCCGACCTCGCCGGGCAGGCGGCCGCGCTGGCGGCGCATCTTGTCGGCGGTCTGCCAGGTGCGGATGATCACCTCGCCGACCCGGCCCATGGCCTGGCTGTCCGACGCGATGATCGAGAAGGCGCCCAGGTCGTGCAGGATGTCCTCGGCGGCGATGGTCTCCTTGCGGATGCGGCTCTCGGCGAAGGCCACGTCCTCGGGGATGCGCGGGTCGAGGTGATGGCAGACCATCAGCATGTCCAGGTGCTCGTCCACGGTGTTGACCGTGAACGGCCGCGTCGGGTTGGTCGACGACGGCAGCACGTTGGCCTCGCCGCACACCTTGATGATGTCGGGCGCGTGGCCGCCGCCGGCACCCTCGGTGTGGAAGGCGTGGATGGTGCGGCCCTTGAAGGCGGCGATGGTGGTCTCGACGAAGCCCGACTCGTTCAGCGTGTCGGTGTGGATCAGCACCTGCACGTCGTGGTCGTCGGCCACCGACAGGCAGGTGTCGATCGCCGCCGGGGTGGTGCCCCAGTCCTCGTGCAGTTTCAGGGCGCAGGCGCCGGCGCGAATCTGCTCGATCAGGCCCTCGGGCCGCGAGGCGTTGCCCTTGCCGAACACGCCCCAGTTCAGCGGGATGCCCTCAGCGGCCTGCAGCATGCGGCCGATGTGCCAGGGGCCGGGCGTGCAGGTGGTGGCGTTGGAGCCCGCCGCCGGGCCGGTGCCGCCGCCGAGCATGGTGGTGACGCCGCTGTACAGCGCGTCCTCGGCCTGCTGCGGGCAGATCATGTGGATGTGCACGTCGATCCCGCCGGCGGTAATAATTTTTCCCTCGCCGGCAATGGCCTCGGTGCCGGGGCCGACGACGATGGTGACGCCGGGCTGGACGTCCGGGTTGCCGGCCTTGCCGATGCCGGCGATGCGGCCGTCGCGCAGGCCGATGTCGGCCTTGACGATGCCCCAGTGGTCCAGGATCAGCGCGTTGGTGATGACCGTGTCGACGGCGCCGTCGGCGCGGCTCGCCTGGCTCTGGCCCATGCCGTCGCGCAGCACCTTGCCGCCGCCGAACTTGACCTCGTCGCCGTAGACGGTGCGGTCCTGTTCGACCTCGACGATCAGCTCGGTGTCGGCGAGGCGGACCCGGTCGCCGACGGTCGGCCCGAACATGTCGGCATAGGCGGCGCGCCCGATCTCGTAGGCCATGGCTGCGGTTCCCGAAGTCTGGCCCGGCAGTGCCGGGAGGGCGGCGGAGGGATGCGGAGGGCGGCGCCATTATGCCGGCCGCGGCGCGGGCCGTCACGCGCGTTGCGGGGTGGGCCTACAGGTCGCCCCTAGAGATCCCCGTTGATCCGGCCGTGGAAGCCGAACACGGCGCGGCTGCCGGCATAGGCGACCAGGGTGACGGTGCGCGTCTGCCCCGGCTCGAAGCGCACCGCGGTGCCGGCCGGGATGTCCAGCCGGAACCCGCGCGCCCGCTCGCGGTCGAAGCGGAGCGCGGTGTTCGTTTCGTAGAAGTGATAGTGCGAGCCGACCTGCACCGGCCGGTCGCCGGTGTTGGCCACCTCGACCGTCACCGTCTCCCGCCCTTCGTTGAGCAGGAGGGTGCCGGGTTGGGGGAGGATTTCGCCGGGGATCATGGGATGCCTGCTCCAGGGTTCGTCGGGAACCGGATGGTCCGGCGGATCGGGCGATGGCCTATTGCAGCCAGGACAGCGCGCCCCCGCCGGACGGTGAACGTTGCGTCGGCGGCAAAAGCTCCTCGGGGACCGGCGGAGCCGCCTTCAGCTCGGCGTCCGGCAGTACGGATGACAGGTGGCCCGGATCCAGCGCCAGGGCCGAGGCAAGGTGCGCCCGATCCTCTCCGCGCGCCGCCATTTCCTTGAGGATGGCCAGATCATACCGGCCGATCAAATCCCGAGCCGCCATGTGCGCCGCAGGAGACAAGCCCAGATCGTCCAGGAACACGAGGATTCTTTTTCTGATGTCGGACTTGATCGCCATCAGGAAATTCAGGTCGTTGATCAGGTCGGCCCGGTCGTCCTCGTCCGTGGCCGGATCGGCCAGGGTGTTCAACAGCGTCATCTGGTACTGGTCGATTGCCGTAATGATCGACGGCAGGCGCATATCCGGCTGCGGATACCTGTGCCACGCCTCCCGGACAAACCGCCGCGCCTTGGATGACCGGCAACAGGCATCCAGGACCGTCTCCAGCGTCCTGAAGCCGTGCTCGTTCCGTACCGTTTCGCTCGTCGGTGCAGCCATGGCAGCATGTCCAGATCGCGCCGTCGTCTGATCGGAGTCTAGGCGAACCGGCAAAAAATCGCCACCAATCGATAGGCCGCGCCACCTCCTGGCTCGGCCATAAGGTCAGCAGCGCCGGAAAAGCGGCTCGAGGGTCCTCAGCACATCAAGGTATTGCTCCAACGGCATATACGCGGCCGGCTCCCACAGAAAATGGTCGCCATGATCGTTGTTCAGCAAAAGCAAATCCGGGTAGGGCGTGCCAGCCGGCAGCATCCACCAGGCTTTGCCGGGCCGCGGCTGCGCGAATGTCGAGATGCCGCCTGAACGGGCCTCCACCCAGGGCATACCGCCCTGCTCCACTGTTACAATGTCCTTCGGCACCCGGACATGCGCAAATCTGGGTGACGAGGCATTCCCTTGCCGATAGAGATCGAGCGGAGTGGCAGGCATCTGACCGGGTCACCCACCCCGCCGGACGCTGGATGTCAGCTCTCTATCGGCGGACTGCGGCTGCCGTCCCGTCAGCCTCCCCGCCACCCCGTCCACATACCGCTCCATCAACTCCCGCGGCGCGCAGCGGTACAGGCGGATGCGGCCGGTGTGCTGGAGGACGAGCAGGCCGACGGCGTGGGCGAAGGCGTCGGCCTCGAGGGCGCGGGCGCCCGCCTCGTCGGCGCCGAGGGCGCGGGCGGCGTGGCCGATGGGGGCGAGGCTCGCCGTCAGCTTTGCGTTCAGGGCGGCGTCCAGGTCCGGGGTCAGGCCGCGCGGGCGGATGCCGCCGCGGAACAGGTAGAAGCCCAGGTCCAGGTCGCCGGGGCTGCCGGCGTAGAAGTCGAAGAAGGCCAGCGCCGCGGCGCGCAGGCGGTCGGCCGGCGCCGCCGCTGCCCCGGCCACCGCGGCCTCGACCGCGGCGATCAGGCGGTCCAGCGAGTCGTCCAGGATCGCGGCGTAGATCGCCTCCTTGCCGGGGAAGTGGAAATAGATCGCGCCGGCCGTGTACCCCGCCGCCTTGGCGATGGCGCGCATGCTGGCGCCCTCCAGGCCCTCCGCCGCGAACACGCGCCGCGCCGCGTCCAGGATCAGCGAGCGCTTGAGCGCGCCGACCGCCTCCTGCCGGTCCGTCTTCTCCGTGTCCGCCATGCCGCCGGTCCCTCCGGGCCGCGACCATAGACGCCGCGGCGGGCGGACAAAAGCCTTGACCGGAAATTTGAACGCTGTTTAAAATGACGAACGAGGATCAACACCCATCGCAGGAGCCCCGCCATGCCGATGTCCGCCGCCGACTACCGCGAGTCCCTGCGCCGTCTCAGCCCGCGCGTATTCGTGGACGGCCGGCGGGTCGACAGCGTCGCCGACGAGCCGGCGCTGGCGCCGGGCGTCAACGCCATTGGCGTCACCTACGACTTCGCGCGCAGGCCCGAGCACGCCCGGCTGATGACGGCGCGGCAGGGCACCTCGGGCCGCACCGTCAACCGGATGCTGCACGTCAACGACAGCACCGACGACCTGCTGCTGAAACTCGAGGCGGTGCGGCTGGTCTGTCGCGAGGCCGGGTGCGCCCAACGCTATCTGGCCCACGATGCGCTGAACGCCCTGATCCAGGCGACGCAGCGCGCCGACGCCGCGCACGGCGGCGACCGCCACCAGCGCGCGCTGAACTACCTGCACCATGTCCAGGACGAGGACCTGACGCTGGGCATCGCCATGACCGACGCCAAGGGCGACCGGTCGCGCCGGCCCGGCGCCCAGGCCAATCCCGACGTGTACGTGCACGTCAAGGAGCGGCGGCCGGACGGCATCGTCATCCGCGGCACCAAGGCGATCGTCACCGGCGCGCCCTACGTGCACGACCTCCTGGTCATGCCGTGCCGGACGATGACGGCGGCCGAGGCGGACTTCGCGGTGTGCTGCGCGGTGCCGGTCGACGCGCCGGGGGTGACGATCGTCGCCCGCCCGGCCGGCCGGCCCGGCGAGGCCGCCGCCCGCTTCTCGGCCCGCTACGGCCAGTCCACCGGCGTGGTGATCCTCGACGACGTGTTCGTGCCGCACGACCGCGTGTTCCTGGACGGCCAGGCCGAGGCGGCCGGGGTGCTGACCACCGCCTATGCCACGCACCACCGCCATTCCTGCATCGGCGCGCGGGCCGGGTTCGGCGACCTGCTGATCGGCGCCGGCGCCTTGATGATCGAGGCCAACGGGCTGGACCCGGACCGGCACGCCCACGTCCGCGACGCCATGGTCGAGCTGATCAAGATCGTCGAAGGGTTCTTCGCCTGCGGCGTCGCCGCCTCGGTGTACGGCGCGCGCGACCCGGCCGGCCCTGTCATGCCCGACCCGGTGTTCGCCAACATCGGCAAGCTGCTGCTGGCCACGCAGATCTACGACATGCACCGGCTGGCCCACGAGGTCTCCGGCGGGCTGATCGTCGCCCTGCCCGGCCCGGACGAGGACCACAACCCGGAGACCCAGGCCTCGCTGGCCGCGGTGCTGGCCGGGCGGCCGGACATCCCGGCGGCGCAACGGCTGGCGGTGGCGCGGCTGGTGGAGGACCTGACCGCGTCGCACCAGGGCGGCTGGTACTCGGTGATCTCGCTGCACGGCGGCGGCTCGCCGGAAGCGATGAAGCGCGAGATCTGGCGGACGTATCCGACCGGGGAGAAGGCGGAGTTCGTCGCCCGCCTGCTCGACCGCGGCATCGCCGACGAGGGCCGGCGCATGTCCCGCCAGCCGGGCCGCTGCTGCCCGACCGGGTGCCGGGCGCCGGCGGGGACGGATGCGGCGGGCGGCGCCGCGGACCCGGCGGCGGGCTGCGGGTGAGCGGGGCGGCGCGGCGCGGCGCCGCGCCGCGTCAGCGAATCGGCTGGTGCACGGTGACCAGCTTGGTGCCGTCCGGGAACGTGGCCTCGACCTGGACCTCGGGGATCATCTCGGCCACGCCGTCCATGACCTGGTCGCGGGCGATCACGGTGGCGCCGTCGCGCATGAGCTCGGCGACGGTGCGGCCGTCGCGGGCGCCCTCGACAACGTAGTCGGTGATCAGCGCCACCGCCTCCGGATGGTTCAGCTTCACGCCGCGCTCCAGCCGGCGCCGCGCCACCATCGCCGCCATGGCGATCAGCAGCTTGTCCTTCTCGCGGGGGGTAAGGTGCACGACGCGACCCTCAGCACCGGACCGGATGGGTGCCTGCAGGTAGCGGCATCCGGGCCGTCAAGTCAATCCGGCGGTGACTCGGGACCTCGCGCACAGGCAGGTGCGCGGCGGCGGCGGTCGGGCGTCAGGACGGCCGGGACCGGCCTGCGGCAAGGGCAATGAATTGAGCGTGGGCGCTTGAGGCTGGCCGCCGCCTGATCCCACCATCGCGGATCGGGTGGGGAGGCTACCGCGCTCGCCCGCCCTTCGGCTGTCCGAACCCCGATATGGGAGCTGCTGTCCCGCCCCAAGAATCAGCTCCGCCAAGCTGTCGATGAAGGTGCGCTGCGAGAGGTACAGAAGGATGAAGAAGCATAGCACCATTCTCGAGTCCGTGCATGAGTCGGCGCAGGCGTTGTGCGATGCGGGCGTGATGTCGGACACGACGATGAAGGAGTTCGATGCCCTGTGCCTGTCGCCGGTGCCCGAGTTCACGGCCGACGAAATCAAGTCTCTGCGCCAGCGGCTGCGGGTCTCCCAGCCGGTTTTCGCCGCCTATCTTGGCGTGACCAAGTCGACCGTGAGCCAATGGGAGCAGGGACTGAAGAGACCCCGCGGCCCGGCGCTTCGCCTGCTCGATCTGGCCGATCGCAAAGGGCTTGAGGGGATTGCCTGACGAACGGAAGGCGCACTCCCTCCGGCTGGTGTCCGAAAGGTCATGGCCCGATCTTGTGCGGCTTGCGCCTGGATTGCCGCAGGTCGCAGTTATCAGGCGCCTCATGTGTCGGGTCGGTCCATGCAGCGTCCGGTCAAGGCGGCGGCTCGACCTGCTCGACAATCCGCTCGCCGACACCATGATCGGCGAGGGCCAGATCATAACGCGTCTGCAGGTTCATCCAAAATTGCGGCGACGTGGAGAAATATCGCGCAAGGCGCAAAGCCGTTTCCGCCGATACTGATGCCTTGCCGTCGATCAGCGCGGCGACAGTGGTGGCGGGCACGCGAAGCCGCGTCGCCAACTCGTCCGGCGTCAACTCGCGTGCGGCCATTTCCCGGCGAAGGATCCGGCCAGGGTGGACAGCCGGCATCGGCCGCTACTCCGGCTCGACCGGCACCCGCGCGTACAGGTCCGCCAGCGGCAGATCCAGGGCGACGGTGTCCAGGCGCAGGCGGTCGCCGGGCTCGCGCAGCAGGTCGGTGAGCCAGCGCTCGGCGTCGAGGCGGCGGTGGACCTCGCAGTAGACCTGCTCCTGGTCGACCAGGACGATCTCCCGGACAGACGGGATGGCGCGGTACTCCGGCAGCTTGCGGCGCCGGTCCCGGCTGCTGGTTGACGGCGACAGGATCTCGGCGATCAGGATGGGCTCCGGCACCTCCGGATCGTTCGATGCGGCCGGGGTGCAGGTCACGGCCAGGTCGGCCTGGAACCAGGTGTTGGCATTGAGCCGCGAGCGGATGCCGGCTTCGACGCGCACCGTGCACGGCGGCCGCTCCCGCAACGCCATGAACAGGTGGCCGGCCATGGTCCCGGCCAGGACCTGATGGTTGCCGCGCGGCGGGGCCATGGCGACGGGCACGCCGTCGACCAGCTCGTAGCGGCGATCGGTGCCGTCGTCCCAGGCCAGAAACTGTTCAACCGTCATGCGGGTGGGCACCGTGTCGGGCATGGGCGGCCTCCTGTCGCCGGTCAGTCGAGCCCGTGGCGGTTGGCCGGCCACCAGTCCTCATCGCGGATCTGCTCGAGCGTGTACGGGCACGATTCCGGCAGGTCCCGCGCGGCGATGCCGTCGCCTTCAAGGGAGACCGCGGCAACCTTGCGCGCCCGCCGGTAGAGCCGGCCCCAGTCAATCTTGCCCAGCAGGCTCGGGCTCTTGCGCAGCTCTTCTTCGGCGTCCTGGCGGTGCACCGTGACAGAGACCTTCCAGCCGCGCCGCGGATACCGTGCCGGAGACTGCTCCAGCTTGAGCAGGTGCTCGATCACACGGGCATAGGCGCTTTCGACCGCGCCCAGTTCGCTTTTGCCCATGCTCTCGATCTCCTCGGCCAGGTTCTCGAAATCGAGGTCGAGGTTGCTGCCCACGGCAGCGGCGCGCCGCAGGGCCGTCGCCTGGTCGAGAAGCCACTCGTGAAAGTCGGTCTCGTACAGCACCTTGGCGTCCGTCATGGCACCCGTCCTCCCCGCTCAGTCGAGCCCGTGGCGGTTGGCGGGCCACCAGTCCTCGTCGCGGATCTGGTCGAGCGTGTACGGGCACGACTCGGGCAGGTCCCGCGCGGCGATGCCGTCGCGCCGGAGCCCGATGGCGGCAATCTTGCGCGCCCGCCGATAGACGCGGTCCCAGTCGATCTTGCCAAGCAGGCTCGGGCTCTTGCGCAGTTCCTCTTCGGCATCCTGGCGATGCACGGCAACCGATGTTTCCCAACCTCCCCGCGGATAAAGTGCCGGAGACTGCTCCAGCTTGAGCAGGTGCTCGATCACACGGGCATAGGCGCTTTCGACCGCGCTCAGTTCGCTTTTGCCCATGCTCTCGATCTCCTCGGCCAGGTTCTCCAAATCGAGGTCGAGGTTGCTGCCCACGGCAGCGGCGCGCCGCAGGGCCGTCGCCTGGTCCAGGAGCCACTCGTGAAAATCGGTCTCGTACAGCACCTTGGCGTCCGTCATGGCACCGTCCTCCCCGCTCAGTCGAGCCCGTGGCGGTTGGCCGGCCACCAGTCGTCGTCCCGCACCTGGTCCAGGGTGTACGGGCACGATTCGGGAAGGTCGCGCGCGGTCATGCCGTCCTGCCGGAGGCCGACCGCGGCCAGCTTGCGGGCGTCGGCATAGATCTCGTCGAGGTCGATCTTTCCCAACAGACTGGGGCTTTTCCTCACCTGCCTCGTCGCATGGAAGCGATGGACCGAGACCGACTGTCGCCAGCCGTTGCGGGGCTCGCCCGCCGGGGAGAATTCCAGCTTCAGCAGGTGCTCGATGACACGGGCGAGCGCACTTTCCAGGGCAATGAGCTGGCTGTTGCCCATGCTCTCGATCTCCTCGGCCAGGTTCTCGAAGTCGAGGCCGAGGTTGCTGCCCGGCACACCGGCGCGTCGCAACGCCGCCGCCTGCGCCTGGAGCCAGTCGTGATAATCGGTCTCGTACAGCACCGCCGCGTCCGTCATGGCACCCTCCCGTGCGCGACGCTCTCCTATACATACCATAAGCGCGGCAGGCGGCGGGGCAAACCCGCCAGCATGGCGCGCAGGCCGGCGCGATACCGCCCCACGTCGGCGCGCAGGGCGGCGCCGTCCGCCGCCAGGAAGCGGGCGACCAGCAGGCCGTTGACCACCGTCGCCGCCGCCCGCCCGCGGCAGGCGTCGAGCAGCGTCCGCGCCTCGTCCAGGACGGTGCCGGCGTCGTCGCCGGCATAGAGCACCGTGGCCACCGCGACGGCGCCGGCGAAGCCGGCCGGAGCCGCCAGCGGTGCCGCCGGGTCGCCGTCCAGGCGCAGCGCCTCGGCCCAGGCCAGCCGGCCGCCGCGGCGCACGCGCCAGACCTCGTGCAGCAGCCCGCGGGTGAACCGCTCGCCGCGGGCGGTGCGGCCGAAGACGAGCAGCTCGCCGGCCAGCAGCCGGCCGCCCGGCGCCACCTCGATGGTCAGCGACCGGCGCAGGCGGGCGCCGTCGAACAGGATGGTCTCCTGCGGCAGCCACTCCAGCCAGCCGCCGGGGCCGACCGTGAGCCGCGTGTCGATGCGGCTGTCGGCGCCGGTGGAGCGGTAGATCTTCTCCGCCGCCTGGCCCGCGACCAGGGCCGTGGCGCCGGCGCCGGCCTCTATGGTGACCGCCAGCCGGTCGCCGCCGACCACCCCGCCGCCGGTGTTGGCCAGCACCGCCAGCGGCAGGTCGCCCGGCTCCGGCCGCGGGAACAGGGCGCGCAGCGGGGTCTGCTGGTACAGGTGCGCCAGCGCCGTGCCCGACCGCCCGGTCTCGAACCCGACCTCTACAGCCCCGTCCGCGAGGCGGCTGCCGATACGGCTGTCCGCAGTCAAGGGCGGGCCGGATGACGGCAGCACCGCCGTCACCCGAAGTCGCCCCAGGCGATCCGGTTGAGCACGATCTCCACGGCGCGGGCTCCGGCCTCGGTGCGCGCCAGGCGGATCGGTTTTTCACCGCCGAGCGAGGGGTTCGGCCAACGCAGCCATTCGAGCTGCAGTTCGGGGTCGGGAAACACGCGCGCCACGGCCTGGGCAACGCGATACACGCTGTCGGGCTGCATCGACAGGGTCTCCGGCGGCCAGAAATCCTTCAAGGACGCTGGCACACCGGGCTCACACCGTCAAATACCGCCGCACCTCCGCCTCGTCCATGTCGGCGCGGGTGCCGGACAGGACCACCTCGCCGCGGTCCATCACGCAGAACCGGTCGGCCAGGTCGCGGGCGAAGTCGAAGTACTGCTCGACCAGCACGATGGCCATGTCGCCGCGGTCCTTCAGGCGGGCGATCACCGTGGCGATGTCCTTGATGATCGACGGCTGGATGCCCTCGGTGGGCTCGTCCAGGATCAGCAGGCTGGGCCGCGTGACCAGCGCGCGGGCGATGGCGAGCTGCTGCTGCTGGCCGCCGGACAGGTCGCCGCCGCGCCGGCGCAGCATGTCCTGCAGCACCGGGAACAGCGTGAAGATCTCATCGGGCACGGTGCGCTGGCGCCGCGGCACGGCGGCGAAGCCGGTCTCCAGGTTCTCGCGCACGGTCAGGCGCGGGAAGATCTCCCGCCCCTGCGGCACCAGCGCCAGGCCGCGGCGGGCGCGGGCGTGCGGGGCCAGCCCGTCGAGCGGCCGGCCGTCCCACACGATCCGGCCGCGGCGCACCGGCTGCAGCCCGAACAGCGCGCGCAACAGCGAGGTCTTGCCGACGCCGTTGCGGCCGAGCACGCAGGTCACCTGCCCCTTCTCGGCCGTCACGCCGACGCCGCGCAGGGTGTGGCTGGCGCCGTAGTACAGGTGGATGTCGCTGGCTTCGAGCATGCCCCTCACCGCCCCAGATACACTTCGATGACCCGTGCGTCGTTCTGCACCGCCTCGACCGTGCCCTCGGCCAGCACCGAGCCCTCGTGCAGCACCGTGGTCCTGGCACCGAGGTCGCGGACGAAGGCCATGTCGTGCTCGACCACGATCACGGTGTGGCGGCGGGCGATGTCCAGGATCAGCTCGGAGGTCTTGCCCGTCTCGGTGTCGGTCATCCCGGCGACCGGCTCGTCGAGCAGCAGGATCTGCGGGTCCTGGCCGAGCAGCATGCCGATCTCCAGCCACTGCTTCTGGCCGTGGCTGAGATCGCCGGCCGGGTCGTTGCGGCGGTCGGCCAGGCCGACGATGCCCAGGATCTCCTCGATGCGGTCGCGCTGCTCGCCCGACAGGCGGGCGAACAGGGTGTGGAACACGTCGCGCCGGTCCTTCAGCGCCAGGTCCAGGTTGTCCCACACGCTCAGCTTCTCGAACACGGTGGGCTTCTGGAACTTGCGGCCGATGCCCAGGTTGGCGATCGCCGCCTCGTCCAGGCGGGTCAGGTCGATGTCGCCGTCGAACACGACCCGGCCCTCGTCGGGGCGGGTCTTGCCGGTGACCACGTCCATCATCGTGGTCTTGCCGGCGCCGTTCGGGCCGATGATGGTGCGCAGCTCGCCCGCCTGGACGACGAACGACAGCCCGTTCAGCGCCTTGAACCCGTCGAAGCTGACGGTGACGCCGTCCAGGTAGAGCAGCGTCTCGGTACCGGCAGGGTACCGCGACGGCGGGGCGGCCGGCGGGGCGGCCGGCGCCTCCGGCCCCGGACGGGTGATCACGGCCTCAGGCATGGCGGCGCCTCCGCGACCGGCGGGGGGCCAGGCGGGTCGGCAGCCGGCCGCGCATCTGGCGCAGCAGGCCGAGCAGCCCCTGCGGCAGGAACAGGGTCACCACCACGAACAGGCCGCCCAGGAAGAACAGCCAGAAATCCGGTGCAAACCCGGTGAAATAGCTCTCCGCGCCGTTCACCGCGACCGCCCCCAGGATCGGCCCGGCCAGCGTGCCGCGGCCGCCGACCGCCACCCACACCGCCACCTCGATCGAATTGGCCGGGGAGAATTCGCCCGGATTGATGATCCCGACCTGCGGCACGTACAGCGCCCCGGCGATGCCGGCCAGCATGGCCGACAGCACGAACACGAACACCTTGGCCTGGGTCACCGAATAGCCGAGGAACCGCACCCGGCTCTCGGCGTCGCGGATCGCCACCAGCACCCGGCCCAGCTTGGAGGACACCACGAACCGGCACAGCAGATAGCCGAGCCCCAGAAACACGGCGGTGGCCAGGTACAGGCCGACGCGGGTGCCCTGGCTCTGGATGTCGAAGCCGAGGATCGTCTTGAAGTCGGTCAGGCCGTTGTTGCCGCCGAAGCCCATCTCGTTGCGGAAGAAGGCCAGCAGCAGGGCGAAGGTCATCGCCTGGGTGATGATCGAGAAGTACACGCCGGAGATGCGGCTGCGGAACGCCAGCCAGCCGAACACCAGCGCCAGCAGCCCCGGCACCAGCACCACCATGGCCATGGCGAAGGCGAAGCTGTCGAAGCCGTACCAGTACCAGGGCAGCTCCGACCAGTTCAGGAACACCATGAAGTCGGGCAGCACCGGGTGGCCGTAGACGCCACGCTCGCCGATCTGGCGCATCAGGTACATGCCCATGCAGTAGCCGCCCAGCGCGAAGAACGCGCCGTGGCCCAGGCTGAGCGCCCCGGCGAAGCCCCACAGCAGGTCGAGCGCCAGCGCCAGCAGGGCGAGGCACAGGTACTTGCCGAGCAGCGCCACCAGGAAGTCCGGCACATGGAACGGCGACGACGGCGGCACCGCCAGGTTCAGCACAGGCACCACCACGCCCAGCACCACCGCCACGGCGACGAACACGCCCCAGCCGCCGCGGCTCTCCAGCGCCATCAGGCGCCGCGTCATCGGCCCCATGGCCTGCGCCCTCCCACGCTATGCCTCGGCGGCGCGGCCGCGCGGGGCGAACAGGCCGCGCGGGCGCCGCTGGATGAACAGGATGATGAACACCAGCACGATGATCTTGCCGAGCATGGCGCCGGCGTACGGCTCCAGGAACTTGTTGATGATGCCGAGCGTCATGGCCGCGACCAGCACGCCCCACAGGCTGCCGACGCCGCCGAACACGACGACCATGAAGCTGTCGACGATGTAGGACTGGCCCAGGTTCGGGCTGACGTTGCCGATCTGGCTGAGCGCCACGCCGCCAACCCCGGCGATGCCGGAGCCGAGCGCAAACGTCATCGCGTCGATCCGGCCGGAGCGGATGCCCATCGCCGCCGCCATCGGCCGGTTCTGCGCCACCGCGCGCATCTGCAGGCCGAACCGGGTGTAGCGCATCGCCGCCGCCACCGCGGCCAGCACCAGCAGGGCGAAGACGATGATGTACAGGCGGTTGTAGGTGATCACGGCGCCGCCGATCAGGTCGAACCCGCCCTGCATCCAGTCGGGGTTGGCGACCTCGCGATTGGGGGCGCCAAAGATCATGCGCACGATCTGCTGCAGGATCAGGCTGATGCCCCAGGTCGCCAGCAGCGTCTCCAGCGGCCGGCCGTACAGGAACCGGATCACCCCCTGCTCCAGCCCGGCGCCGACCGCCGCCGCGACCATGAACGCCGCCGGGATCGCCGCCAGCACGTACAGGTCGACCATCCCCGGCGCGGCGGCACGGAAGATCTCCTGCACCACGAACGTCGTGTACGCGCCGAGCATGATCATCTCGCCGTGGGCCATGTTGATCACGCCCATGACGCCGAAGGTGATCGCCAGCCCCATCGCCGCGAGCAGCAGCACCGAGCCCAGCGAGATGCCCTGAAAGATGTTCAGGCCCAGGTCGATCCAGGCCAGGTTGGTCTCGATCCGGTCGAGCGCCGCCTGCGCCGCGGCAGCCGCCGCCTCGTCGGCGTCGGGGTCCGCCGGGTCGGCGTTGTCGCGCACGACTTGGCTGAGCAGGGCGCGCACGCGCGGGTCGAGCGAGCCGCTCAGCGCCTCGATCGCCTCGAGCCGTCGCGCGCGGTCGGCACCGAACAGGTCGGTCTGGGCGAGCGCATGGGTCAGCGCGTCGCGCACCCGCGTCTCCTCCTCCTGCTCCAGCGCCTGGCGCAGCAGGTCGGCGGTCGCGGGCGAGCGGTCGCGGGCCAGTTCCTGGGCCGCGGCGATGCGCGCGTTGGGGTCCGGGTCGTAGATGCGCAACTGGCCGATCGCGGCATTCAGGGTGCGGCGCAGCCGGTTGTTGATGGCGACGGGCGCCACCGCATGGGCCGCCACCATCTCGACCGGTTCCTGCGTGACCGGGTCGATCAGCCGGATCTGGCTGCGCCCGGCGGACTCGCCGATGACCACCCGGCCGGTCTCGCCCCAAACGAACAACTGGCGCCGCGCCATGGCCTGTAGCACCGCCACGCCGCGCGGGTCGCCCAGCGCCACCAGGGTGTCGATGGCCGCCACCTTGTCGCGGAAGCCGCCCTCGCCCAGGGCCTGCACGGCCGCGCCGAAGTCCTCGTCCTCGGCCGCCGCGGCGCGGCCGGACAGGGACAGGACAAGCAGCGCCGCAGCCGCGACGACCCACAGGACCGCCAGCGCAGCCAGCACCCTGTCGACGGTGCCCTTGTCCAAGGTGCGCCGAAAGACCTTCATGTCGATGACCACTGCCGGGTCCCCGTTCGAAGAGCTCTGAGGGCGGGCCGGGGGGACCGGCCGCCCGCGTGGCCGCCGGGCCCTCCGCGGCGGGAGGGCCCGGCTCGGCAGCGATCAGTACTGCGCCGGCTCGAAGCGCGGCTCTTCGCAGTTGCCGCAGACCCAGGGATAGGTCCAGTCGGCGGTCAGGACGGCGCTTTCCGGGATGAAGTCCGACCAGGCGTCGCCAACGACCAGGTCGTCGGTCTGCCAGACGACCTCGAACTGGCCGTCGGGCAGGATTTCGCCGATCATGACCGGCTTGGACAGGTGGTGATTGGTGTTCATCACCACGTCATAGCCGGACAGCGAGCGCACGACCTGGCCGTACATGGCCTGACGCACGGCGTCGACATCGGTGGTGCCGGCCTGGCGCACCGCCTGGACCCACATGTTGAAGCCGATGTAGTGGGCCTCCATCGGGTCGTTCACGACGCGGTCCTCGCTGCCGATGTAGGCGTGCCAGCGCTCGATGAAGGCCGCGTTCTCCGGCGTGTCCACGGACATGAAGTAGTTCCACGAGGCCAGGTGGCCGACCAGGTTGGTGGTGTCGATGCCCGACAGCTCCTCCTCGCCGACCGAGAAGGCGACCACCGGCAGGTCGACCGCGTCGATGCCCTGGTTGGCCAGCTCGCGATAGAACGGCACGTTGGCGTCGCCGTTGATGGTGGAGACCACCGCCGTCGGCACGCCCTGGTTGGCGAAGTCGCGCACCTCGGCGACGATGGTCTGCCAGTCGGAGTGGCCGAACGGGGTGTACTCCTCCATGATGTCGTCGTCGGTGACGCCGTTCTCGTTGAGGAAAGCGCGCAGGATGCGGTTGGTGGTGCGCGGATAGACGTAGTCGGTGCCGAGCAGCACCCAGCGCTCGATGCCGTACTCGTCCATCAGGTACTCGACCGCCGGGATCGCCTGCTGGTTCGGCGCCGCGCCGGTGTAGAAGATGTTCCGCGACGATTCCTCGCCCTCGTACTGGACGGGATAGAACAGCAGACCGTTCAGCTCCTCGAACACCGGCAGCACCGACTTGCGGCTGACCGATGTCCAGCAGCCGAACACCACGTCCACGTCGTGCACGGTCAGCAGTTCGCGCGCCTTCTCGGCGAACAGCGGCCAATCGGAGGCCGGATCGACCACCACCGCCTCGACCGGCCGGCCGAGCAGGCCGCCGTCCTCGTTCAGCTCCTCGACCATCATCAGCATGACGTCGCGCAGCGTGGTCTCGCTGATCGCCATCGTGCCGGAGAGCGAGTGCAGGACGCCGACGCGGATCGGCTCGCCCTCCTGGGCCTGCGCCGCCCCCACGCCGGCACAGGCCACCGCGCCGGCGAGCGCCAGCCGCCGTCCCATGCGCAATACGTTCATCCCTGAGACTCCTCTGCGACGGTTGTTTTTTGCAATGCAGCGTTACGCACGTCCCGTGCCAGTGCTCCGCATGGCCGCAATTCCTTGCCTCCAGCCGCGACCGTCGCGGGCAGGCCAGGCGGCCGGCCGGAAAAACGGGCAGCGGGCGCGCCAACCGCCCAAATTTTCGGCACATTCTGGTATGCTCATGGTTTGTGCATAAAGCCGCGGCGCGGGCCGGTCGGGCCGGGCGTCCGACCTTGCGCCAAGCGCGTGCACCGTCCGGCCGCGGCGTGCATAATGAAGGACGAAAGGCCCGCGGCGGCGCGCCGGAGACGGGCCGGATGGGAATGGACAACGGGAGGCGGCGATGCAGCAGACGCTCGGCGAGGTGCTCAGGGCCAAGCCGCCCGTGCTCTACACCGTGCCGCCGGACATGGCGGTTGCCGATGCGGTGCAGATCATGCGCGAGGTCAACATCGGCGCCATCCTGGTGGTGGCGGGCGACCGCCTGCTCGGCATCTTCACCGAGCGCGACCTGCTGCGCCGGGTGGTCGGCGAGCGCCGCGACCCTGGCACCACCGCGATCGAACGCGTCATGACCGCGGATCCGCTGTGCGTGGACGACACGATCACGGTGGGCGACGCGCTGCGGATGGTCTCCGACCAGCGCATCCGCCACCTGCCGGTCAACCGGGAAGGACGGCTGGCCGGGATCGTCTCCAGCCGCGACCTGATGGACTGGATCCTGCGCGCCCAGGCCCGGAACATCGCGGCGCTGACCGGGACGGCCACGGGTGCGGCCGACGGCCTGACGGTGGGCCGCGGCTGAACCGCCGTCGGCGGGCACCGCCTGAACACTGTAAAGAAGCGCCCGGGCGGGCGGGTCCGGCCCCGAGGCGCCGGCACATCGGGGGAGGACGGGTCATGTTCAAGGCGCTGGTCGTGCACCTGGACAACGGCCGGCTGCGGCCGGTCGTCCAGGACGTCGCGGAGGACCGCCTGCCCGATGGCGACGTCACGGTCGCCGTCGAGTTCACCACGCTCAACCACCAGGACGGCATGCTGATCGGCGGCGTCGGCCGGCGCGCCCCCGCCTATCCGCATATCCCCGGCTGCGACTTCGCCGGCACGGTGGAGGACAGCCGTCATCCCGGCTTCAAGCCCGGCGACCGGGTCGTGCTGACCGGCTGGCACGTCGGGCTGGACCAGTGGGGCGGCTTCGCCCAGAAGGCGCGGGTGCGCGGCGACTGGCTGCTGCCGCTGCCCCACGGCCTGACCACGCGGCAGGCGATGGCGATCGGCACGCCGGGGCTGACCGCCATGCTGGCGGTGATCGCGCTGGAGCAGCACGACGTGCTGCCGGACCGCGGCGACGTGCTGATCACCGGCACGCCCGGCGGCGTCGGCTCGACGGCCACCGCGATCCTGGCCAAGCGCGGCTACCGCGTGGTCGCCTCGATCGGCCAGCCGACCAGCGGCGACTACGTGCGCGAACTGGGCGCCGCCGACACGATCGACCGGCTGACGCTGACCCGGCCGCCCGAGGACGCCCTGGCGCCCGAGCGCTGGGCGGCCTGCGTCGATTCCGTGGGCGGGCCGACCCTGGCGCACGTGCTGGCGGAGACGGCGTTCGGCGGCACCTGCGTCACCGTCGGGCTGATGGGCAACAAGACGCTGACGACCTCGACCCTGCCGTTCATCATGCGCGCCGTGAACCTGCTCGGCATCCACTCCGACAACTGCTCGATGGTGCGCCGGCGGGTCGCCTGGCAGCGGCTGGTCGCCGACCTGCCCCCCGGGAAGCTCGACGTGATGACCAGCGAGGCGACGCTGGACGAACTGCCCTTGCTGGCCGGCGTGATCCTGGAGGGGCGGGTCAGCGGGCGCATCGTGGTCGACGTCAACGCGTGACGGCTCCTCAGCCCTCGCGACCGGCCGGACCGGTCCCGGCCGCCGCCGGCGCCAGCAGCCGGGGAGACAGCACGGCAATGCCCAGGCCGAAGGCCGCGAACGCGCCGAACGCCGCGGCGTGGCCGTGCGCCGCGATCGCCCAGCCGCCGACGGGCGAGCCGGCGATCTGGCCGCAGGCGATGGCCAGGAACGGGATCACCGGGCCCAGCGCCGGGCGGTCGGTCATGATCCGGACGCTGTCGACCAGGCAGAGCCCGGTCAGGGTCATGTAGGCGGCCCCGAACGCCGCCGCGGACACCAGCGCCAAGGCGAACGCGCCGGGATCGGCCGCCAGCAGGGCGAGGGAGGCCGACAGCACGGTCAGGGCCAAGGCGTGGCTCATGGCCGCCCCGTAGCGGTCGAGCAGGTCGCCCGCGCCGACCCCGGCCAGACCGCCGGCCGCGACCGCCAGCCACATCCAGGCGCTCTGGCCCGCCGACAGCCCGCCGCCGTGCACCGCGAAGTCCGGGGCGAACACCCAGTACAGCGCGCTGACGAACCCCATGGCGCCGGCCAGCGCGCTCAGCCGCGCGATGTCCAGCCACTGGCGCCGGCTCACCGGCGGGCTGGGCGGCCGGTCCGGCGCCTCCGTCCGGCCGGTGCGCCGTCCCGGCAGGCGGATCACCGCGGCCGCCACGCCCAGGGCGGCGAGGACGGCGAACCCGGCATAGGCCGATCGCCACGACTCGCCCCACCAGATCGCCGCCGGCATGGCGGCGGCGATGCCCAGGCTGGTCCCCGCATTGATGGTCGCGTTGACGCGGCCGCGCAGCTCGGCCCGCACCGCGGCGTGCACGCAGTCGGCCAGGACCGGGGTGGACAGGCCGGTGCTGATGCCGCAGGTCACGACACCCAGCGCCAGGACGGCCGGCCCCGGTGCCTGCGCAATCGCCAGCAGGCCGGCGACGGCGAAAGCGGTGGCGCCGATGGCGGCCCGGCGAACGCCCAGCGCGCCCGCCACGCGCGGCGCGACCAGGATCGCGACGACGAAGCTGACGAACGGCAACGCCCCGATGATCCCGGCCGCGGTCGGGCTCAACCCCATGTCCGCCCGGATCGACGGCAGGAACAGCCCGAAGGCGAAGCGCGCCAGCCCGTAGGTGACGGCGATGATGCCGCTGCCGAGGACGGCGATGCCGAGCGGCGATGCGTCCCTCATCGGGCGGCCGCCCCGGCCGCCCCGGCCGCGTGGGCCCGCGGACCGGGCACCGCAGCGTCCCGGCCGGCCGGAACCGGTCGGGGCCGCGGCCCGCCTGGGCCGCAGCAAAGGCGTGAGACCTGCACGTCCGCCGGTCCGCTACGGCGCCATGGCGATGGCGGCGACCACGAAGCTTTCCAGCCAGCGCGCCTGGTCGGGGTGCAGGCCCTCAAGCGAAATCGTCTCGATGCCGGTGTCGATGATCAGGATCTCCGTGGGCGAACCGCGCTGGCGGATGCGGCGGACGGTGCCGATGTCGTCGAGGGCGAGCAGCGTGCGCTCGGGCCGCCCGAACGGCACGTCCTTGACGTACTCGACCCCGGCCCGCGTCACCGTCAGCCGGCGCCGCCTTTCCGCCTGGCGCAGCGACCAGGCGGCACCGCCGATCAGCGGCAAGGCCAGCACCCCGGCCACCCCCGGCGCCACCGTGGCCAGGACGGCCAGGACCGGAAGGCCGAGACATGCCGCCAGCGGGATCGTCGGCGCCCGCGCCTGCATGGCCTCGTGCCCCGGCCGCCCGTCCAGATAGACGGTCAGCGCCCCGTCGGCGGCGCGCCAGGCCAGCCCCGGCGGCACCGGCCGGGTCGCGTCGAAGTCGCAGTCGACCTCGCCGAGCACGGCCCGGGTGCGCAACGAGCTGCCCACCTCTTCGCACGGGCGGGATACCATGCCGTCGGCGGTCTCGTCCAGCACGGGCAGGTGCAGCGCGCGCGCCAGGTTCTCCTGGATCCGCAGCGTGCCGCCCGGGCACGGCGAGTCGTAGGCGCGCACGGTCTTGGCCGAGTCGGCGTGCAGCAGCTCGACGACGTGTTCCAGCTTGCGCAGGCCGAGCGGCAGGCTGAGCAGCTCGTTGCGGCGCAGGACGCCGCGGTAGGCGGAGACCGGCACCTCGACGACCTCGCCGTCCGGCCCCTCGCTGCCGGCGACCGGGCGAAAGCGCACCAGGTTGCGGGTGATCTCCACGGTCCGATCCACGGCCGGAATGACCACGGGCAGCTTGCGGTACAGGCATGCCGCGGGCGGGGCGGTCATTGTTTCGGAACCGGAACGGTATGGGGACCCGACATCCGGCCTCATGGCTGCTCTCCTCGCGTCTGCGGCGGCGCACCCGTTCTCCTTACCCATGTTTGCAACATGGGCATCGCGCGCAAGCCGGGACCGGTGATCGGCCGGTCATTTGCGAAACGACGCCGGTCCGTCCCGGTTCCGGGAGCGCCGCGCGCCGCATGGTCGCTGCCGCCGGGGCCCGTTGGCGGCATTGGACACGGTCCGGGATCCTGGTGTATTTGGCGCGGACAACGGAACGGATGAGGAGCATGGCACGGCACCGCCTGCTGCAGCGCATCCCGGCCATCGCGGCGGGGCTCGCCCTTGCCTGGGCGGCGGCATGGGCGCCGCCGGCGCGGGCCCAGCCTTCGGCCCCCGGCGGCGCGCCGTGCGTCCCGGCGATCCTGGCCGCCGCCGACCGGCACGGCATCGACCGCAACATCCTGCTCGCCATCGGCCGGGTGGAGAGCGGCCTGACGCCGTGGACGATCAATGCCGCGGGCGAACCCTACGTGTTCGCCAGCCGGGCCGAGGCAGTCGCGCGCACCGCGGCCCTGCGCGCCCGCGGCGTGGCGTCGATCGACGTCGGCTGCATGCAGGTCAACCTGGCCTGGCACCCGCGCGCCTTCGCCGACCTGGACGAGGCCTTCGATCCCGCAGCCAATGCCGACTACGCCGCGCGGTTCCTGCGCCGGCTGTACCGCGAGACCGGCTCCTGGCCGGCGGCGATGGCGCGCTACCACTCCAGCCTGCCCGAGCACCAGGCCCGCTACGGCTGCGCCGTCCAGGCGGAGCTCGCCGCGCTGCGCGGCGAAACACCGCAATCCTGCGCCGTCCCGCCGACGACGGCGGCCGGGGCGGCGGCGGTGCCGCCGGGCCCGCCGGGCCTGCACGTGCTGCGCCCGGAAGGCGCGGCGCCGCCGGCGGGGATCGTCATCCTGCGCGGCGGCGAGACGGCCGCCGGCGCCGGCACGGGGCGGGTCACGATTTCCATCACCCGCGGGCGCGGGTCGGGCGCCGACGGCGACTCGGCAGAGCCCGCGGAGCCGGTCGCGGACTGAGGGATCAGGCGTAGCGCCGCTGCCAGTCGGCGAAGGCGGCGGCGGCGCGCTTGGTGGCCGGTCCGAGGGCCTCCGCCCCGGCGAGCGCATCGTCGCGGCGGCCGTCGCGGCAGGCGGCGTCGATGGCCTCGCCGAGCTGCGCGACCTCCGCCGCGCCGTACGTGGCCGCGCTCGACTTGAGCGCATGGGCCTCGTGCTGCAGGTCGGTCAGCTCGCCGCGCGCCGCGGCGTCGCGCAGCAGAGCGCTGCGTTCGAGCAGCTCTGCGACGAACGTCTCAACCAGGTGCAGCACGACGTCGAAGTCCAGATCCCGCAGCATCTGCTCCAGGATCCCCTCGTCGAGCGAGGGCGGCGCGCTCGGTTCCGTCACGGGCATTTCCTACTCTCGATTGCGGGTCGCACTATAGCGGCCGGGCTGCACCGCAGCAAAGGTGATGCTATGGTTTCGATGACATCGTTGCGGGCCGGTTGAGATGATCGTCCTTTTCACGGATTTCGGCCGCGGCGGGCCGTATGTCGGGCAGATGGCGGCGGTGCTGGCGGCACGGGCCCCGGGCGTGCCGGTCATCGACCTGATGCACGACGCCCCGGCGTTCGGCCCGCGCCCGGCTGCCTACCTGCTGGCCGCACTGGCGGAACGGCTGCCCGTCGGGACCGTGGTGCTGGGCGTGGTCGACCCGGGCGTCGGGACGGAGCGGCGGCCGGTGGTCATGCGGGCCGGCGGGCGCTGGTACGTCGGCCCCGACAACGGCCTGTTCGCGGTGGCCGCACGGCGCGCCGGTGCGGCCGAGGCTTGGCGGATCGACTGGCGGCCGTCGGCGCTGTCGGCCACCTTCCACGGCCGCGACCTGTTCGCGCCGGTAGCGGCGATGCTGGCCACCGGCGCCGCCCCGCCCGGCCCGCCCGTACCGCCGCAGTCGGTGGACCGACCCGACTGGCCCGACGACCTGGCAGAGATCGTGTACGTCGACGATTACGGCAACGCCATGACGGGCTTGCGCGCGGGCCTCCTGGCAGAGGAGGCGCGGCTCGCCGTGGCCGGCCGCAGCCTGGCGCGCGCCCGCACCTTCGGCGACCGGCCGCCCGGCACGCCGTTCTGGTACGAGAACAGCAGCGGGCTGGCCGAGGTCGCCGTCGCCCAAGGCAGCGCCGCCGCCCTGCTCGGCCTGGCGCCGGGCGCGGCGGTGGCGGTGGGCTAGCGGGCAGGGCCGGCGGCGGCAGCGCTCACGCCGCGGCGCGATACAGGAAATACCGCCCCGGCTTGACCCCCGGCGGCTCCGGCAGGGGCGCCCAGGTGTCCACCGCCATGGCGTGATTGGCGACCACGATGCCGCCGGGACGCACCAGGTCCGCCAGCCGCGGCGCCACCGCGCGGGCCAGCTCGGCGTTGGCGGCGTCGTCGCCGGTGCCGAGGTCGCTGTGCACCAGCGCCGCGCTTCGGCCCAGGCGCGCCGCGGCCCGCGGCAGGGTCTCGGCCACCTCGCCCAGGAACAGCCGGTCGTCGGGCGGGATGCAGCCGGGGTGGGCGGCGACGCGCCGGTCGAACACGTAGATGTCCCGATCCGGCAGCCGTTCGCGCAGGTGATCGTAGGTGCGCCCGTTGCCGAGGCCGATCTCGAGCACCGGCCCCGGCACGGCGGCGATGGCCGCCGCCGCCCAGTTCAGGCAGTCCCGCTGCGCCTGCATGCGGCGGATGAAGCTGTCCAGACGGCTCACGATGCGGCGGCGGGACGAGGTAAAGGATGAAGCCGAGCCACGGTAGAAGAGAATCGCCGGATCCGCAAAACGAAAGCCCCGCCGAAGCGGGGCTGCGGGACCTGCGGACCGTCGGCGGGTCAGGACGGCACGGGAAAGCGGGCAGCAGGGCGGCCGCCCTCCCCGCCGCGCCCCGCCTCGGCTTCGGCGGCATGACGGCTCTGCAAGACTCGCAACCGCTCGACATGCCGGGGCGACCGCGCCACGACACCCACCTTGTTGGCGGCAACGTCGCGATGAACCGCCTGCACGAGCTGCTCAATCTCCGAACGCGTCAACATGTCGATCAAGTCCTTTTCGACCGTGCCTACAGGGCGAGATTATCCCGCAATGAAGCTTGGTCCACGCATCTTTTTCGTCATGCCTCGGACCGCGGCGGCGGGGGGGGCGGGGGCATGTTGGCGCTGCCGGCGGGGGGCGGCGCGGGCGGCGGGCCGCCGGCATAGGCCGGCTGCGGCGGGGCTTGAGCCGGCTCGCGCCGGCGCAGGAACACGCGCAGCCCGATCAATGCGGCGATCGCCGCGCCGATCAGCACCAGGCTGAACACCGGCCGGTACCAGAACCAGCCGATGGCGATCACCACCACCGAGATCGCCACCGCCAGCACCGCCGAGATCAGCGTGGCAATGCCGCGGGCCACGTTGCGGAAGATCGGCACCCAGGCGGCGATGCTGCCGAGCGCCATCGCGAAGCCCAGGAACATCCCGAACGTGCCGCCGAGCCGGATGCCCCAGGTCATCATCGTGTTGCGCGACACCGCCAGGTCGAACATCGCCGCCGGGGTCAGGTCGCCCGGCTCGATCATCGCCAGGGTGCCGCCGGTCTCCTCCACAGTATAGGGCAGCAGCGTGCCGTTCGACTGGCGGGCCAGCACGGTGACCGTCTGCGCCGGCACCTCGGTGAACCGCACCCGGTAGTCGCCGACCTGCGGGTCGTTCGGCCGGCCCGTGTAGAGCGTGTCGCCGACCTCACGGAAGTTGGCGCGAATCTGCGGCGGCTGCGCCTGCGGCGGGGGCGGCGCAATGCGCTCCCCGCCGCCCAGGCGCTCGAGCAGCGGCTGGCCGATGCGGAAGTCGTCCAGGCGCACCGGTGCATAGAACGTCCGGCTGCGCCAGAGCATGGTGCCGGGGTTGTCGTAGCCCGAGCGGTGGAACCCGCTGGAGGAAATCGGCCGCTCCGACCAGACCCGGTCGTACTCGTAGTATGTCTGGTCGTCGCGGGTGCGGCGGGTCTCCCGCCACTGATACATCTCGACCGTACGCTCCAGCTTCAGCGCCGAGGCGGTCAGGCCGAAGGTCGAATCGGTGATCGGCTCGAGCGGCTCGGCGCGGCCCACCACGTGAACCAGCCCGCCCTCGTTGCGCGGGTCGACCTGTCCGGCGTCGGCCGTCACCACCCGGTCGCGGCCGGCGGCGATGGTGTCCAGCCGGGTCACCGAGCGGCCCTCGTTCCAGAACAGCAGGACGATCATGCCGACGACGAGCAGCAGGCCGAACAGGCCGCCGCCCCGTCTGCTGCCGCGGATATTGAACTGCATCCCTTCCTCTTCGCCCGCCCTGTGCGGCCGCGGACGGACGCGCGCCCACCCGGCACAGCCGCAGGTTTGCTTGCGAAGATTTCCTAATCCAGATCGGACGACGGCGCAACCGCATCCTGATTGCGGCCGCGCCGCCGCATGCACCGTTGCCGGAGGCGGGGCGGTCAGAACCGGTTGTCGCCGTCGAGCAGGTTGCCCAGTCCGCCGAGCACCGAGCCCTCGCCGCGCGAGCCGCCGCGCTGCGGGGCCGCCGCCAGCATGCGCCCGGCCAGCCGCGAGAACGGCAGGCTCTGCAGCCAGACGTGGCCCGGCCCGGTCAGGCGGGCGAAGAACAGGCCCTCGCCGCCGAAGAACATGCTGCGGATGCCGCCCGCCTGGGTGATGTCGTAGTTGACCGTGTCGGTCAGCGCGGCCAGGCAGCCGGTGTCGACGTGCAGGGTCTCGCCCGGAGCCAGCTCGCGCTCGACCAGGGTGCCGCCCATGTGCACGAACACCCAGCCGTTGCCCTCCAGCTTCTGCATGATGAAACCCTCGCCGCCGAACAGGCCGGTCAGGATCTTGCGCTGGAAGGCGATGCCGATCGCGACGCCCTTGGCCGCCGCCAGGAAACTGTCCTTCTGGCAGATCAGCCGGCCGCCGTAGTTGGACAGGTTCAGCGCCAGGATGTTGCCGGGATAGGGCGCGCCGAAGGCGACCTTGGCCTTGCCCTGACCGGTATGGGTGAACACCGTCATGAACAGGCTCTCGCCGGTCAGCAGCCGCTTGCCGGCGCCGAGCAGCTTGTCCATGAACCCGGCGCCGCCCTGGCCGGAGCCGTCGCCGAAGATGGTGTTCATTTCGACCGAGGCGTCCTTGTACATCATGGCGCCGGCCTCGGCGACCGCGCTCTCGCCCGGGTCGAGCTCGATCTCGACGAACTGCATCTCGCTGCCGACGATCTTGTAGTCGATGTCGTCGGCACCGGCGACGGCCGGCATCGGGCTCGCCGGGGTGGGGGCGGCCGGAACCGCCCCCGGCCTGAGCTCGGCGACCTGCGCGGCCGGCCGCCAGTTGTCGAAGCCGGGACGCCAGATGAAGGCGTCCGGGTACTGCTGGGCGTAACGGACGGCCGAGGCGTGGTCCATCGGCCCGGCCTGCTGGCCGTTGATGCTGACGTGCCAGTCGTTCATGGCGGCAATCTTCCCCTGATCTTCGTCTTGTCTTTGTCTTGCCTTCGTTCCCCTCCGGTGAGCGGGCCGTGCTCAGCCCGCCATCGGCACCCCGAACTCGCGGTGCAGCTGGGCGACCTGGGCGGCGGGCAGGCCCAGCTTCTCGGCCAGCGTGCGCAGGTAGGCCTCCTCTTCGGGGGTATCGACGTCGATCGCCATCAGCGAGGCGGCATAGACCTCCGGCGCGAGCTGCGGGCTGCCGACCTGGGCGACCAGCCCGTCCAGGTCGAGCGGCTTGGCGATCTCGGTCATGACGAAGGCGCGCTCCTCGGCGCTGGCGCCGGCCTGCTCCAGCCGCTCGATGATGCCCTGCATCTCCTTGGCGTCGATCTCGCCGTCCGCCTTGGCGGCGGAGATCATGGCACGGATCAGCAGCAGCGCCGTCTCGCTGGCGACCTGCGGCGCGGCCGGCGCGGCGCCGGCGCTGCCGGGCGGCGGCGGGGGCGGTGCGGCGGTGCCCGGCGGCTGCGGCGGCGGCGCGCCGGGGCCCGCGGGCGGGAGTGACGGGCCGTAGCTCGGCGGAGGCGGCGGCGGCGCGGCATAGGGCGGCGCGCCCGGCGGCGGCGGGGGCGGCGGCGCGCCGTGCTGCTGCTGCTGGCGCTGCTCGGAGAAATGGTCCCAGGCGGCGACGGCCAGCCCGCCGAGCAGCCCGGCGGCGCCGAGGGCGCCCGCTCCGCCCATGCCGGAACCGCGCGTCACCCGTCGCATCTGCCTGTTCATGCCACCGCCGAGCATGCTTCCCAGCAGCCGGTTCGCGTCGAACATGACGACTCCTTCCTCTCACCACTCCAGGGCAATACTGCCAGCACGGCAACGCTGTTTCCATCATGCCGCGATGTGGGCGAGCCGGCCATACGAACATGGCAGCGGCAGGGCACGGTGCCGGCATGGCCGCACCGATGCCCCGTCGCCGCCGGTTCGGCCCGCACGGCTCTTATGGAGAAGAGAATGCAATCTCGGCACCTTCAGGATGCGAAACGACGCGATATTTCTCTATAATAAAGAACTTGTTTGTTTCATGCCATGTTCCGGTTGCGGCAGCGGGGGATGCGGTTGTAGAGGATCCCGCTGCCGCGCCCGCGGGCGCGCGCCATCGGCACAACAGGGGGACACACATCATGCCGTCACAGTTCGAGACCGGGTGCGTGCCGGGCCAATGGGCCGGCCGCCTGGCAGCCGCCGCTACGGTCGCCGCCGCCCTGATCCTGGCCGCCGGCCCGGTCCGGGCGCAGGGCGCCTCGTACACCGAGCCCGATCCGGCCGTGCTCGAGACGCAGTTCCGCGCCGCCATCCTGGATGCGCAGCACGCCGAGCCGCACGAGATCGTCGCCGAGCTGTTCGCCATCACGCCGTACAACCCGGAGCTGGTCTGGCGCGCCTATGGCGACCGGCAGCAGGTCCTGGTGATCACCTGGATGAGCGAGAGCAAGCTGGAGGACACCTTTCCCGGCACCGCGGTCGCCGACATGGCGGCGGGCCTGGAGGGCGCCGCGCCGGAGCAGCGCGACATCTGGGTGACGGCGGCGCCGCAGGTCCAGACCGCGTGCCGCGGCTGGGGCCTGACCGGCGACGCGCTGGAGCTGCGGCTCAAGCAGTACCTGGGCCTGAACGCCTCGTGGACCTATTACGGCCTGGCCGGGCTGTGGGTCGACCCGCAGCACCTGTACCGCCCGTGCCCGGATCCGGAGATCGGCGACACCTCGTGCACCCTGTCCGGCGTGCCGGAGGGCAGCTACGGCGCCGAGGTGCCGGCGGCGTTCAGCGAGTGGTTCGCCCGCATGCGCGCCGGCTCGTACGGCGCCAACGGCGCGCCGTGGACGCGGCTCGGCTACACCTACGACTGGGGCGACACCGCGACCGACGTGGGCGCCAGCGAATACCTGATCGCCCCCGGCGCCCCGGTCACCCTGTCGTTCATCAGCAGCCCGGAGGTGTACTGCGCCAATCCGTAAGGCGCAGCGGCGGCGGGCGGCACCGGCCGCCCGCCCCTCCGTCCGGAGCCAGCGTCGCGGCGGACGCAAGGCTTCGCCGGCCGCGGCGGCTCGAGCGAAGTCCAGGCGGTCGTCCTGCGTCCATGGACGCTGCGGCTGAGGGCACCCTGCGAGCCTGCAGGGAGCCGGCGCTTGAGGCGCGAAAGCACGGCGCGACCCTGCGCACAGGCCGGCGCGACGATCGAAGGTTTTTCAGGTACGCGACCGTGGCTTCGCCGCCGTGACCTTGCGTTTGGAAAGGTCTCGGACCGAGTTGGGGATCAATCCCCGGTAAGTGCCAGAGCGGCGCGCCGTCGTATATACCATAGATCGAGTGGCGCGGCAGGCTGATGTGACCGCTGACGGTGCTCCCGTCCGCCTCGACGACAGGTGCTTTCTTCGGACGTTCTTTCGGATTCTTTCCCGTCAGGCCGACAGGCGCTTCTTTTATGTCCGTGCATCGTCCTCCGTTTTCCGACATGTTGCGTTGCACCACCCGCCAAAGCCCCTTGACCTGGATCATGGCGCGCGATAGCGCTGAGGGAAGCAATAACCGCTCGCACGGCGCCGCGCCATGGGCGGACGCCAAGCTCGACGAGGCCGGCGGCCAGGTCCATCGCGCCGGCCGGAAATGCCACCAGGAAGGACAACGATCATGGGGCGCTACGACGAGATCCATGCCCGGTCGCTCAACGACCCCGAAGGGTTCTGGGGCGAGGCCGCCGAGGACATCGACTGGTACAAGAAGTGGGACAAGGTGCTGGACGGCACCAACGCGCCCTTCTACCGCTGGTTCGTCGGCGGCGAGCTGAACACCTGCCATAACTGCGTCGACCGCCACGCCGACGGCGGCCGCGGCGACCAGCTCGCCCTGATCTACGACAGCCCGGTCACCGGCACCAAGCAGACGTACACCTACAGCCAGCTGCGCGACACCATCGCGAAGTTCGCCGGCGTGCTGAAGGGCCTGGGCGTCGAGAAGGGCGACCGGGTCATCATCTACATGCCGATGGTGCCGCAGGCCCTGATCGCCATGCTGGCCTGCGCCCGCATCGGCGCGATCCACGGCGTCGTGTTCGGCGGCTTCGCCCCGCACGAGCTGGCCACCCGCATCAACGACGCCAAGCCGAAGGTGATGGTCTCCGCCTCGTGCGGCATCGAAACGATGACCAAGATCATCCCCTACAAGCCGATGCTCGACGCCGCGATCGAGCAGGCCGACCACAAGCCGGACGCCTGCGTCGTCGTGCAGCGCCCGCAGGTCGAGGCCAAGCTCATCCCCGGCCGCGACCACGACTGGGACGAGGCGATGGCCAAGGCCGAGCCGGCCGACTGCGTGCCGGTGCAGGCGACCGACCCGCTGTACATCCTGTACACCTCCGGCACGACCGGCCAGCCCAAGGGCATCGTGCGCGACAACGGCGGGCACGCCGTCGCGCTGAAGTACACGATGCGGCACTTCTACGGCCTGGAGCCGGGCGAGGGCTGGTGGGCGGCGTCGGACGTGGGCTGGGTGGTCGGCCACTCCTACATCGTCTACGCGCCGCTGCTGCACGGCGCGACCACGGTCGTCTACGAGGGCAAGCCGGTCGGCACCCCCGACGCCGGCGCCTTCTGGCGGGTGATCAGCGAGTACAAGCTGCCGATCATGTTCACCGCGCCGACCGCGTTCCGCGCCATCAAGCGCGACGACCCGAACGCCGAGCTGCTCAAGCAGTACGACCTGTCGCACTTCCGCGCGCTGTTCCTGGCCGGCGAGCGCTCCGACCCCGACACCATCAAGTGGGCCGAGCGCAATCTTGGCGTCCCGGTGATCGACCACTGGTGGCAGACCGAGACCGGGTGGGTGATCGCCGGCAACCCCTACGGCACCGAGCTGTTCCCGGTGAAGTACGGCTCCGCCTGCCGCGGCGCGGTCGGCTGGGACATCCGCGCCCTGGCCCCGGACGGGCACGAGGTGCCGCCGGGCGACGTGGGCGCGCTGGTCGCCAAGCTGCCCATGCCGCCGGGCACGCTGATGACCCTGTGGCAGGCGGACGACCGCTGCCGCAAGGCCTATTTCGAGGAGTTCCCCGGCTTCTACATGAGCGGCGACGCCGGCTTCGTGGACGAGGACAAGTACGTCCACGTGATGACCCGCGTCGACGACGTGATCAACGTGGCCGGCCACCGCCTGTCCACCGGCGGCATGGAGGAGGTGCTGTCGGCGCACCCGGACGTGGCCGAGGCCGCGGTGATCGGCGTGACCGACGAGCTCAAGGGCCAGCTGCCGGTCGGGTTCGTCGTGCTCAAGTCGGGCGTGACCAAGCCGAACGAGCAGGTGGTCAAGGAGGTCGTGGCCCTGGTGCGCGACCAGATCGGCGCCGTGGCGGCGTTCAAGACCTGCACCGTCGTGCCGCGCCTGCCCAAGACCCGCTCGGGCAAGGTGCTGCGCGGCACCATGAAGAAGATCGCGGACAGCGAGGAGTTCAAGATGCCGGCGACGATCGACGACCCGGCCATCCTGGACGAGATCCGCGAGGCCCTGCAGACGGTCGGCTACGCCCGCACGGCGCGGCCGGCCGCGCAGTAGCGCCGGGCAGCGGCGACGGGCGGCCGCCCCCGGTCGGGGCGGCCGCCCTGGGCCGTTCGGCCAGGGATTGCGATTTCTCTTGTTAACCAGCTATTAAGGGGGCACTGTTAAAGTACGGTCATCGGTCAGGCGGCCATGGTGTCGCGCCCGAGGGGTCGGATCCCCGACGGTGCGACCGCAGTGCCGATGATCCGGGTCTTGTTGATGCCTCCCTGTTGACACCTCGCCGCCCGCCTTGCCGGGCGGCTTTTTTGCGGGCGGTCGCATGGGCAATCGCGGGCGGATCGGCGCAATGTGACGCTTGCGCTGCCGCGGCATCGAGAGTAGGTAACGGAACGACCGGCCGGCCCCCGCACCGCCGAGCCGGCCCCACCGCCACCGGCGGGCGCGTAGCTCAGCGGGAGAGCACTACGTTGACATCGTAGGGGTCGCTGGTTCAATCCCAGCCGCGCCCACCAGTCTCGCCGCTCGACATCGAAGAGCTGCCGGCGGCTCAAGGCCGCCGGGGCGTCCGGTTGGCACGCCCATCCAGCGCGCCGTTTCGGCCGGGCATGTGGCACCGTGCCCGTTGCGGCACCCCCTCCCCGGCCCTCCCCGCACGCGGGGGGGGGGCGGATTGGGTGCACTGGCAGGCATGCGCACAACCCGCAGGCCGGCCGGAGCGCAGCGACGCCCGACACCGGGCACCGTCCCGCACGGCCTCGGGGCCCCGGAACCCTCGCTCGACCGTTCGCATCCTTAGGTTGGATAGAGCGCAGCGAAACCCAACCCCCAGCGCCGCCGCACCCACGGCCTCGACCGGGTCGCCGCCGCCGCCGGCCCGGCCCGAACCCGAACGGCATTCGGGTGGAGAGGATGGTGTTGGGTTTCGCTGCGCTCTACCCAACCTACATGTGCTCGCCGTCCATCTGTTCCTGAAGCAGACCGACGGTTTCACGCGGCCGATCGCAGGGTGACCGCACTGACCGCCGGCGCGGCGACGGCCGGCGTGCTGCTGCTGTTCGTGTTCATGGGCGAGACGATCCTGGACGTCTTCGGGATATCGATCGACTCCTTCAAGATCGTCGGCGGGCTGGTCATCCTGCTGATGGCGCTGGAGATGCTGGGTTTGATCGGCGGCGCGTCGGACAGCGCGCGCAATCCCGGGTCGCAGCACCCCGTGGCGGTCGGCATCTTCCCGATGGCGGTGCCCCTGCTCGCGGGTCCCGGCGCGATGAGCGCGGTCCTGGTCTACGCCCACCACGACCATCATCCCGGTCACGATCTGATCATCACCGGCGTCGTGCTGACCGTGAGCCTGCTGATCGTCGTGAGCCTGGCCGCGGCGTCGTTCGTGGGCCATCTGTTGGGGCCGGTCACCCAGAGCGTCATCAACCGCCTGCTCGGCATCATCGTGGCCACGATGGGCGTCGAGTTCCTGATCGACGGTCTGGGCTCGGCATTTCCGAACCTGACGGGGTAGGGCGAACCGATCACGCCGTCAGCCGCGCCGGCGCGGCGGTACCGCCCGCCCCACCTCCGGCGGCCGGTCCGTCACAGCAGCCCCAGCGTCTTGAAACTGCTGTGCCCGGTGCGGCCGATGATCAGGTGGTCGTGCAGGGTGACGTTGACCGCGGCGGCGGCCTTGGCGACCTGGCGGGTGATCTCCAGGTCGGCCTTGGACGGGGCGGGATCGCCGGAGGGGTGGTTGTGCACCATGATCAGGGCGCTGGCGTGCAGCTCGAGCGCGCGGCGCACCACCTCGCGCGGGTAGACCGGGGCGTGGTCCACGGTGCCGACCTGCTGCACCTCGTCGGCGATCAGCGCGTTCTTGCGGTCCAGGAACAGCAGGCGGAACTGCTCGGCCTTCTCGTATTTCATCGCCGCTTCCAGATAGCTCAGCAGCGCGGCCCAGTTGCTCAGCACCGGGCGCTCCAGCACCTCCTGGCGCAGCATGCGCACCGCCGCGGCCGACACCGCCTTGAGCGCCGCCACCGAGGCCGGGCCCAGCCCGCCGCGCCGCTCGAGCTGCCGCGGGTCGGCGGTCAGCACGCCGCCCAGGCCGCCGAACTGCTCCAGCAGCTGCTTGGCCAGCGGCTTGACGTCGCGGCGGGGGATGGGCCCGAACAGCAGCAGCTCGAGCAACTCGTAGTCGGCCAGGCTGTCCGGCCCCGCCGTCAGGAAGCGGTGGCGCAGCCGGTCGCGGTGGCCGGCGTAATGGGGTTTGCCGTCGCCGCCGCCCGGCTCGCCCAGGCCGGGCAGCCCGGCCTCGTCGGGCGGCGCGCCCGTCACGGCGCCGCGGGCTCGCACGGATAGGGCGGTTTCGTGTAGCCGGCCGGCGAGACCGTGAAGATCTCCGCGCCGTCGGCGGTGACGCCCACCGAGTGCTCGAACTGCGCCGACAGGCTGCGGTCGCGAGTCACCGCGGTCCAGCCGTCGGACAGCACCTTGGCCTCGAACCGGCCGGCGTTGATCATCGGCTCGATCGTGAAGAACATGCCTTCGGCCAGCACCGGGCCCCGACCCGGCTGGCCGAAGTGCAGGACGCTGGGCGGCGCATGGAACACCCGCCCCAGCCCGTGCCCGCAGAAGTCGCGCACGACCGAGAACCGCTGCGCCTCGACGTGCGCCTGGATGGCGTGGCCGATGTCCCCCACCGTGGCGCCGGGCCGCACCGCATCGATGCCGAGCATCAGCGCCTCGTACGTCACGTCGACCAGGCGGCGCGCCCGGACCGGGATGCGGTCGCCGCAGAAGAACATGCGGCTGGTGTCGCCGTGCCAGCCGTCCAGGATCACGGTCACGTCTATGTTGAGAATGTCGCCGTCGCGCAGCCGCTTGTCGCCCGGAATGCCGTGGCAGATCACGTGGTTCAGCGAGATGCAGGTGGCCTTGGGATAGCCGCGATAGTTGAGCGGTGCCGGAATGGCGCCGTGGTCGCGGATGAAGGTCTCGCACAGCGCGTCGAGCTCGGCGGTGGTCACGCCCGGCACCACCAGCGGCGTGACGTGGTCCAGCGTCGCCGCCGCCAGCTGCCCGGCCGCGCGCATGCCCGCGAACCCCTCCGGGCCGTGGATGTCGATGCGCCCGGAGTCGGCGGGCGCCTGCTCGGCGGCGCGTTTCATGGTCATGGCTTGGCGGTACACTTCCCGAAGCTCCTCAAGCTATAGCACCATCGGCAGCGGCGTTTCCACGGCCACGCCGTCGGGTGCGATCCGGCAGGCATAGCACAGCGCCTCGACCCCGGCCGCGTGCGCCGTCGCGAACGCGGCCCGATAGGCGGGATCCAGGTCGCCGGCCAGCCGCACGTGGTCGCAGTCGCCGCGCTGGACGACGAACAGCAGCACCGCCCGCGCGCCCTGCCCTGCGGCATTGGCCAGCGCCGCCAGGTGCTTGGCGCCGCGGCGGGTGACGCAGTCGGGAAATTCGGCCGCCGTCGGATACGGACCGTCGCGTCGCCTGAGATGTACGTTCTTCACCTCGACGTAGCAAGGCGCGCGGCCGGCGCCCTCGAGCAGCAGGTCGATCCGGCTGTCGCCGTTGTACGGCACCTCGCGCCGGCAGCGCTCGTACCCGGCCAGCGGCGCGATCGCCCCGGCGGCGATGGCCTCGGCGGCCAGGCGGTTGGGCAGGCCGGTGTTGACGCCGACCAGGCGATCGCCGTCGCGCACCAGCTCCAGCGTATAGGGCAGCCGGCGCCCGGCGCGCGTGCTGGCGGACAGCCAGACCTCCCGCCCCGGCTCGGCCAGCCCCAGCATGGCGCCGGGGTTCGGGCAGTGCGCCGTGACCTCCCCGCCGCCGTCGTCCAGCACGACATCGGCGAGGAACCGCTTGTACCGCCGCACCAGTCGGCCGCGGCTGAGGGGCTGGGGAAACCGCATGGCAGGTCAGGAATAGACCGGCGCGGGACCGGCGGCAAGCGCCGCGCGGCCGGGCGCTACGCCACGCCGCAATACACGAAGATATAGACCTTGTCGCTCTTCGGCGTGTCGCCGACCTTTACCGGGTTGCTGAGCGGGCCGAAGCCGTGCGTGATCTTGGACTTCTCGGTGTAGGGCCAGGTCGCGCCCATGCTCGGCTTGGCGGTCGGCGTCTTGCCGTTGTCGTCGGAGGGCCAGATGACGAAGTGCCGGCACGTCCCGGCGTTTTCGCCCTTGGCCTCCTTGGCGGCCTTCTTGCAGTCGTCCCAGGCGGTCTTGGCCGGCGACCATTTCAGTTCCTCGGTGCCGGGCGTCTTGCCCGCGGCCACGCCCTTGCCGTCGCGCTTGTAGGCGATCTTCGCGACCCAGACCCGGGCGTCGTGCAGCACGGACGCGTCGGAGGTCCCCTTGCGCAGGCTCGCGGTCTCGGCATAGACGATTGCGGCGCATTGGTCTTCGGTCAGGGCCATGACGTCCTCCGGCGTCGATGAGTGTCGTGCAACGGGCGGACCGTGACGAAGGATTGCGGCAATCGCGTGGCCACAACCGGCGCCCCGGGCCCTGCCGCGGTGCTCGTTTTGCGCGGCCGATCCGTGCTATGCTTGTTGCACCAACGATGGTGCGATCCGGGAGAGGATCCATGAAGCGGCGTATCGTGACGATCGGGTGTGCCCTGGCGATGGCCTTCGCTGCCGCCGTCGGCGCGGGGCCGGTGCGGGCGGACATCGACCTGATGGCCGAGCCGGCGGTGATCGAGGCGGTGCGGGCGAACGACGTGGAGCAGGTGCGCGCGGTGCTGACGCGCGGGGAGTCGCCGCACGCGCTGGCCGCCACCCGCGAGACCGCGCTGCTGATCGCCGTCGGCAACGCCAACCCGGCGATCGTGGAGTCGCTGCTGCGCCACGGCGCGCAGCCCGGCCTGGGCGATGCGCTGGGCAACACGCCGCTGCACCGCGCCGCCGAGGTCGGCCATGCGGGTATCGCCCGCACGCTGATCGAGGCCGGCGCGGCGGTGGACGCCACCAACGACCAGGGGCTGACGCCGCTGATGGTCGCCGCCCGCCAAGGCAACACGCAGGTGGTCCAGGCGCTGATCGACGCCGGCGCCGACCTCGAGCGGCTCGACTACACCGGGCGCAGCGCGCTGGACTGGGCGGAGACCGGCCGCGGCAATGCCGCCGCCGGCGTGCTGCGCAACGCCGGGGCGCAGTAGCCGGCAGGCCGTCCCTCCGGCGCGGCGGGTTCAGCCCGACCCAGAGGGCTCCGGTCCGGCCGCTTGCGGCGCGTCGAAGTGCTCGGCCAGCGGGCGCGGCCGGCGCGCGAACCGGGTGCGAAACGCGAAGTCCCCGATCTCGCCCAGCCAGACCCGCCCGGCGTGCGCCAGGCACCAGCGCAGGGCGTGCCGCACCTCCGCATCGCGGTGCGCCAGGGCACGCCACAGCATCCGCGGGCGCAGGTGCAGCACCGCCTCGGTCAGCTTCACCGCGGCGAAGACCTGCCACGGCCGCAGGTGTCGGGTGGCCAGCACCTGGTGCCGGTAGTCCCAGCGCGCCAAATCGGTCTGCACCACGGCGCGGTCGCCGTTGGCCGCCGCCCAGCCGGCCCAGCGGTGCGGCGTGACGTACATGGCGTTGAGCAGGTCGGGGTCGTAGGCCAGCAGCCGGCCGAGCGCGCGCCGGTGGGTGCCCCAGGTCTCCTCCTCGAACCCGACGATGTGGCAGGCCATGGACAGGATGCCGTGCCGGCGCAGCAGGCGGATCGCCTGCCGGTCGGTGGCCCGGTCGGAGCCCTTGCCGATGCGCGCCAGTGTCGCCGGGTCGGTGCTCTCGATCCCCATCAGCACGCACAGCATGCCGGCGGCGCGGTACATCGGCAGGATGTCGGCGTCGCGCGCCACGTCGGCGGCGCGGATCGTGGCGAACAGCCGGACCGGCACGGCCCGCGCCGCCAGCGCCTCCAGGAATTGCCGCCACACCCGCTTGGAGGCGGCCGGGTTCTCGTCGGCCAGGTTGACGAAGCGCACGCCGTGGCGGCGGTGCAGCCAGGCGATCTCGTCGGCCAGCCGCTCCGGGTCGCGGTGGCGCCAGCGGCCCCAGAAGGCGTGCTGGCCGCAGTGGCTGCACCGGTGCGGGCAGCCGCGCGAGAACTGCACGACGGCGGCGCGGCCCTGGCCCCAGGTGGTGTGGCGGCTCCAGTCCTCGACCAGCTCCCAGCCGACCCGAAAGGCATTCAGGTCGGCGATCGGCGGCGCCGGCGGGGTCTCCACGACCCGGTTGCCGTCGCGAAAGCTCAGCCCGGCCACGCCGTCCAGCGGCGCGCCGCGCGCCAGCGCATCGGCCAGCGCGACGGCCGTCGCCTCGCCCTCGCCGCGGACGATCGCGTCCACGGCCGGCTCCGCGGCCAGGATGTCGGCGGCATGGAAGGTGGGGAACACGCCGCCGTAGACCACGGTGGCATCGGGCCGCCGCGCCTTGAGCGCGGTCGCCAGCCGCATCGCCGTGGTGTGGGCGGCGGTCGAGCCGGCATGGCCGGTCATGACGACGTCCGGGCCGCGGCGCGCCGCCTCGTCCGCCGCCGCCGCGACCGACAGCCGCCGCGCGCCGGCATCGAGCAGCGCCACGTCGTGCCCGGCATCGATCAGCGCCCCGCCGACCGAAAGCAGCCCGAGCGGCAACTGCTCCCCGGCCCCGCCCAGCGACGGCGCCCCGTAGAACGGCGGGTTGACCAGCAGGATGCGCATGTGGGGGCCGGGGCGTGGTGCAGGGCGGGGTGGACGCGCGAGCGGAGGCCCGCACGATACAACAGCCGCCTGCGGCCCGATACAGCGAAGAGTGTTGCCCGCGCCCGGCAGGCCGGCATGGGTCCGGCCTGCGCCGGACTCGCCGTGTGCCCGCGCCGCGACCGGCTTGCAGCGGCGGCTCGAACGCGGACAGCGTCGATTTATCCTTGCAAATTTTCCACCTCATGGAAGATTTGCAAGGATGACCGCCCCAACCATCCCCCGCCGCGTCGCTGCCAGGGTCAGGGACGCGCTGAGCTATCAGGCCGCCGTCGCGCTGATCGGACCGCGTCAGGTCGGCAAGACAACGCTTGCGCTCGATCTCGCAGAGGAGACGAACACCCTCTACCTCGACCTCGAGGACCCGGCCGACCGGCAGAAACTGGGCGACCCCGCCCTGTTCCTCGGCCACTACGAGGACCGGCTCGTCATCCTGGACGAGATCCACCGCGCGCCGGAGCTGTTCCAGAGCCTGCGCGGCCTGATCGACCGCGGCCGCCGGCGCGGCCATCGGACCGGGCGCTTTCTGATCCTGGGATCGGCCTCGGTCGACCTGCTCCGGCAGTCCGGCGAGTCCCTGGCCGGGCGCATCGCCTATGTCGATCTTGGCCCGTTCGACGTGCTTGAGGTGCCGCAACGAGCCGCCGCCCTGACCGATCTCTGGGTGCGCGGCGGCTATCCCGACAGCTATCTGGCTGCCACGAACGAGCGCAGCCTGGCGCTGCGCCGGGACTTCATTCGCACCTGTCTGGAGCGCGACGTGCCGATGTTCGGCCCGCGCCTGCCGGCGGAAACGCTGGAGCGGCTGTGGACCATGCTGGCGCACGGTCAGGGCACCCTGCTCAATGCCTCCCGGATGGCTGCCGGTCTCGGGATCGCCACGCAGACGGTCGGCCGCTATATCGACCTGCTGGTGGATCTCCTGCTCGTGCGCCGGCTGCAACCTTTTCATGCCAATGTCGGCATGCGGCTGGTCAAATCGCCGAAGGTGTACGTGCGCGACAGCGGGGTGGTGCACGCTTTGCTGGGCATCGTCGACTATGACGCCCTGGCCGGTCACCCGGTGGTGGGCGCGAGCTGGGAGGGCTTCGTCATCGAGACCCTGCTGGCGGTCGCGCCGCCGCGTACACATGCCGCGTTCTATCGCACCTCGGCCGGTGCCGAGATCGACCTCGTCCTCGACTTGCCGGGCGGCGACCGCTGGGCCATCGAGATCAAGCGCGGCCTCGCGCCGAAACTGGACAAGGGCTTCCACCATGCACGGGATGCGCTGGAACCCGCCCGGTCGTTCGTCGTGTATTCCGGCCAGGATCGGTACCCGATGAGCGCAGAGGTGACTGCGATCGGCGTCAGAGAGATGGCTGCCGGCTTGGCGCACCCAAGATAGGGGCCGCTACATGTCGCAAAGATAGTAGAGTTCCTAGTCTGAGCTCGGCGCGGCAGCAGTGCATCGGTATCAATTTATGACGAATGGCCTGTCATCACCAGTTCCGGTGGGCATCAAAAATGGCTGATGACCGCGGCGTGGGTATTCCGCAAGGCTCTAACAGTGCCCCTGTTCCTGCGCCTTCTGGTAGGAAATTCCGAGAAGGCGGATCGACATGGCATCTCTTGAAACTTGGAAATGGGCAGCAAGCTCCGCTATGCGTTCTTTGCCCTGTTCCTGAGCAGCGGAAACCAAATGCCAGGGCATCAGGATATCAGCGGCCATGGCATTCGCCTGGCGCTCTATAGAATTGCTCAGCCCCCCCGCTCGCAGGAGCGCATCCTCGACTATGCCGTCGCCAATCAGGCTCTCATGCAGTATAAAATGCGCAATCTCATGCGCTATCGTAAACCGTCGCCTGGTCCTTGGATGCCGACTATTAACGTATATCGCAAAACCGCTGTCCCCTCCTTTTTCTTCGTCGCGCCGGATCATACCGGATGTGTCATCATCGAATGATGATGTCTTATAGACCTTGAGGCCAAGGTCAGTCGCCAGAGACACGACCTTCACCGGCGCCATCTTCTGATGCTCCTTGATTAATTTCTCTTGCGTTTTTAAGAGCATCACAAATCCTCCTCCCCAGTCGCCACACCAACGTCAGGCAGCTGTCTGCGTCTTCTTAGAACCTTGCTGTCACCATCTTCATTATACTCATTCCGCAGCCGGCTCAAGACTTCACGGGCTGTCTTGTCTGCCTGGTTTTCCGCCCTTTCGAGCACCACCCGGAAACCTATGAAGCCGAGCCCGGCCAGCAGCAGCGCCCCAAGCCCGACCATCACCCCCAATATGGTCACGATGAGAGTGATTTCACTGAGGGCATACGAAGCCGTCCCGCCGCGTTCGGGCAATGCATCCATGCGGATCATGGAGAACCACAGCGCAAAAAGCGCTATGTTGACCACAAACAACACGAGGTTTATGATGCGGAAGTTCGGCATAGGGGAATGATACCAACCGGATCGGTTGCAGGCAATCCATTTTCGAGCATCGCGCAAGTTCTGTTGACCATCAGGCCACGGAGCATCGGCTGCAATGCGGAAGACGGCGTACGCAGTCAGCCGCACGGCAGCACACGGTCCACAGCGAATCCACCCTTGCCCCGGCCGGGCGGCGACGGTATCCAGGCAATCCGGTCGTATGACGGATAGGTGGTGGAGATCCGAATGGCGGAAGCCACGTTGCTGCGCGGTGCGCCGCTGGCCGAGCGGGTGCGCGAGGAGGTGGCGGCGCGCGCTGCGGCGCTGCGGGCCGGCGGGGTGGTGCCGCGGCTGGCGGTGGTCGCCGCCAGCGACGACCCCGGCGTGGTGAAGTACGCCGAGGCCAAGGGGCGCACGGCGGAGCGGCTGGGCGTGGCGCTCGACGTGGTGCGGTTCGACCCGGCGCTGGGCCAGGCCGCGCTGGCCGCGCAGATCGCGCAGCTGTCCGGCGAGGCGCAGGTGCACGGGCTGATGCTGGCCCTGCCGCTGGCGCCGGGGCTGGACGCCGAGGCGGTGATCCGTCTGATCGACCCGCGCAAGGACGTGGACGGGCTGACGCCGGTCAACCTGGGCCTGATCGCGCTGGGCCGCGAGGCGCAGGCGATCTGCCCGGCCACGCCGCTGGCCTGCCTGCGGCTGGCGGAGACGACCGGGCCGATGGCGGGCCGGCGCGTCGCCGTAATCGGGCGCGGCCGCTCGGTCGGGCGGGCCCTGATCCCGATGCTGATCAACCGGGATGCCACGGTCACGGTCTGTCATACCAAGACGCGCGACCTGGCCGCGGCAATCGCGCCGTGCGAGGTGGTGTTCGTCGCCGCCGGCCGGCCGGGCCTGGTCACGGGCGAGCACGTCCAGCCGGGCCAGGTCGTCATCGACGCCGGGATCAGCGTGGTCGACGGCAAAGTCGTCGGCGACGTGGCGGCCGACAGCGTGGCGCCGAAGGCGGCGGCGCTGACGCCGGTGCCGGGCGGCGTCGGGCCGCTGACCTCGACCCTGATCTTCGCCAACCTGATGCACGCCATCGATCTGCAGGGCCTGGGCCCGAGTACGGGAGGAGCCTGATGAACGACGAGGCCGGGGGCGACAGCGTCTGGCAGTGGGGCCTGGCGGAGTTCCGCGACCGGACCGCGAGCGCCGACGCGACGCCCGGCGGCGGCTCGGCCGCCATGGTCGGGGCCGCGATCGGCCTCGGGCTGGTGCTCATGGCGCTGCGCGTCACCGCCAACCGCAAGGACGCCGACACCGATGCGCTGGCGCCGCTGATCGAGAGCGGGCAGCGCCGCATGGCCGAGCTCGGCGGCTACGCCGACGCCGACATCGCCGTGTTCGACGGCTACATGGCCGCGCTGCGCCTGCCGCGCGGCACCGACGAGGAGAAGGCGGCGCGGCGCCGGGCCATGCACCAGGCCGCGGTCGCCGCCACCGAGATGCCGCTCAACGCCGCGCAGGCGACGCTGGAGGCGCTCGACCTGGCGCGCCAGGCGGCCGGGGTGGCGCACCCGAACATCCTCAGCGACGTGGCGGCCGGCGCGGCGCTGCTGTTCGGCGCGCTGACCGCCGTTCTGTTCAACGTCGACATCAACCTGAAGAGCCTGAAGGACGACCCGGCGGCAACCGACTACGCGCGCAGCCGGGCCCACCTGCAGCAGGCCGCCGAGTACCGGCGCGCCGCCGTGGCCGTCACGGTGACCGAGCGGCTGGGGCCGTGACGAACACCTTTCCGCCGCACCGGTTCCGGTTTCGGCTCGCACCGGCGCGAATGCGACCCTATCTTGACAGCGTAGGGGCGATCCGCCGGAAAGACGACATGATCGATACGCAGGAGGTGGCCGCGCCAGGCGTGGCGCCGCCCGGATGCCGGATCTATGCGATCGGCGACATTCACGGCCAGATGCCGCTGCTCCTGCACATGCACGAGGCGATCCAGGAGGATGCCAAGAGCTTCCGCGGCAAGCGGCTGGTGATCGTCTACCTGGGCGACTACATCGACCGCGGGCGGCGCTCGCGCGACGTGCTCGACCTGCTGTCGACCCGGCCACTGCCCCGCTTCGAGCGCGTCTTCCTGCGCGGCAACCACGAGCACATGATGCTGGGCGGGCTGTACGACGACGGCGTGGCGCCCGGCTGGTTCTACAATGGCGGCGAGGCCACCCTGCGCAGCTACGGCATCTATCCGGAGCCCGGGCTGCAGCCGATCCAGTGCGTGCACGACATGATGGCCCAGCTTCGCCAGGCCGTGCCGCCCGAGCACCTGGCCTTCCTCAAGCAGCTCAAATTGTACCACCGCGAGGGCGGGTTCGTGTTCGCCCACGCCGGGATCAAGCCGGGCGTCCCGTTGGAGGAGCAGGCGCCGGAGGACCTGATCTGGATCCGGGAGGACTTCCTGGAGAGCGACGAGACGTTCCCGTTCATCGTCGTGCACGGCCATACGCCGAGCGAGGAGCCGGAGATCCGCCACAACCGGATCGGCATCGACACCGGCGCCTTCGCCAGCGGCCGCCTGACCGCCCTGGTGCTGGAGGAGGACCGGCACCGGCTGCTGACCATCACCGGCCGGACGATCTGACCGCCATCCCGCCGCGGTCAGCCCCGGCGCTCCATGCGCAGGAAGACCGGCCGGCCGTGCAGCGCCTTGCGCTCGTAGCGGGTCGGCGGCCAGTCGGGCGGGCGGGTGCGCCAATCGGCGGCGCGGCGCGCGGTCCAGGCGAACGCCGGGTGGGCGCGGACGTGCCACAGCATCCAGTCGAGCATGTCCGGATGGTCGCTGGCCAGGCGCAGCTCCGCCCCCGGCGCCATCACCCGCGCCAGGGCGTCCAGCGTCTCCGGCCGGACGAACCGCCGGCCGTGGTGGCGGCGCTTGGGCCAGGGGTCGGGAAACAGCACGAAGCAGCGGCCGAGCGCGCGGTCGGGCAGGACGTCGAGCACGTCGCGGGCATCGCCGGGATGGACGCGCACGGTGTCGAGGCCCTCGTCCGCGACGGCCCGCAGCAGCGCGGCGATGCCGTTGACGAACGGCTCGCAGCCGATCATCCCGATGTCGCGGTGGCGGGCGGCCTGCCAGGCCAGGTGCTCGCCGGCGCCGAAGCCGACCTCCAGCCACAGCGCCTTGATCGGGCGCGGAAACAGCGCGGCCGGGTCGAGCCGCGCACCGGCCGGCGCCAGGTCGAGCCGGATGCGCGGCAGCACCGTCTCGAACAGCGCCTGCTGGCCGGACCGCAGACGGCGCCCGCGGCGGCGCCCGTAAAGCCGGCGCCGGCCGGAATCGCCCTCGCTGCCGGTCGGGTGGTCGGCGGGCGCGGACGGGTCCGGCTGCGGGGCTTGGCTGCTGCGGTCGGAGGACACGGCGGCCGGGGACGCGGTCGGGGAACGATCGCGGCAGGGCCCGCGGTCAGGCGAACGCCGAGCGCAGGTCGTCGACCAGGTCGGCGCGCTCCCACGAGAAACCGCCGTCGGGCTCCGGCTCGCGGCCGAAGTGGCCGTAGGCGGCGGTGCGCGCATAGATCGGCCGGCTCAGGCCCAGGTGCTCGCGGATGCCGCGCGGGCGCAGGTCGACCAGCTCGCACAGCACGGCGGCCAGCCTGTCCTCGTCCACCTGGCCGGTGCCGTGGGTGTCGATGTAGACCGACAATGGGTACGACACGCCGATGGCGTAGCTGAGCTGGATCGTGCACCTCTCGGCCAGCCCGGCGGCGACGACGTTCTTGGCCAGGTAGCGCGCGGCATAGGCGGCCGAGCGGTCGACCTTGGTCGGGTCCTTGCCGGAGAAGGCGCCGCCGCCGTGGGGCGCGGCGCCGCCATAGGTATCGACGATGATCTTGCGGCCGGTCAGGCCGGAATCGCCGTCCGGGCCGCCGATCACGAAGCGCCCGGTCGGGTTGACGAAGAAGTGCTCCTCGTCGCACATCCAGCCCGGCGGCAGGACGTTGACGACGTGCGGGCGGACGATCTCGCGCACCTCGTCCTGGCTGATGTCGTCGCTGTGCTGGGTGGAGACGACCACCGAGGTGGCGCACACCGGGCGCCCGTCGACGTAGCGCAGGCTGACCTGGCTCTTGGAGTCCGGGCCGAGCTGCGGCGAGGCGCCGGAATGCCGCGCCTCCGCCAGGCTGTGCAGGATGGCGTGGGCATAGAAGATCGGCGCCGGCATCAGCACCGAGGTCTCGGTGCAGGCGAAGCCGAACATGATGCCCTGGTCGCCCGCGCCCTCGTCCTTGTTGCCGAGCGCATCCACGCCCTGGGCGATGTCCGCCGACTGCTTGTGCACGAACACGTCGACCTCGGCCCGCTTCCAGTGGAAGCCGTCCTGCTCGTAGCCGATGTCGCGGACGGCGTGGCGCGCCACGTCCTCCATGATCGCGTGCGTCATGCTTTCGGGCCCGCGCACCTCGCCCGCAATGACGATGCGGTTGGTGGTGCACAGCGTCTCGACGGCGACGCGGGCGTGCGGCTCCACGGTCAGGAAGGCGTCGACGATGGCGTCGGAGATGCGGTCGCAGACCTTGTCCGGGTGGCCTTCGGACACGGACTCGCTGGCGAAAACGTAATTTCCCTTGGGCACGGCCGATCCTGCTGAAAAAGGCAATGCTGCCTGTACGGCGCGATGCCTTACCGGCGCGCGACCAGGGCTGTCAAGATGCCATTGTTCGGACGAACGGACCGCCCGCACGCGTCCCGGCCCGAAGGAAACGCGCGGGCGGCCCGGTCGCCCATGTCAGTCGGTATCGCCCTCGTCTTCGGGCTCTTCCTCGGGCTCGTGCCGATAGGCATTCGCCAGGGACTTGGTGAGCTCGAACAGACGCTTGCGCACGCCGGGATCGCTGACGCGGTAGTAGGCCCGCACCAGCTCCAGCGTTTCCCGCTTGGCCATCGGGTCGAGGTCGAACCGCCCGGGTTCCTCCTGCACGCCCTCATGGTGGGGCACCTCGGTCTCGGTGACCGGGGCATCGTCGAAGAAGAAGGACACCGGCACGTCCAGCACCCGGCTCAGGTCGTACAGACGGCTGGCGCCGATGCGGTTGGCACCCCGCTCGTACTTCTGCACCTGCTGGAACGTGAGGCCGATGGCATCCCCGAGCTTTTCCTGACTCATGCCCAGCAGCGTCCGCCGCAGCCGCACGCGGCTGCCGACATGGACGTCAATGGGATGAGGCTTCCCGATCCTGGGCCTTCCCGCCGGCCTCTTGGGAGGTTTGTCGGTCACGGCTTCCGTCTGTCTGGCCATATCGCTCGTTACCATACACTTGTATTCCGCTTCAGGTGAAGTTGGATCCATACCGGAGCGGCATTATCCGCCCATGCATACAATCTTATATCTAAAGCGACATACAAGGCTATGCAAGGATTTTTGGTTGATGCCTTAGTATGAGAATCGCGGCGCCCAGACACGCCCAAACGAGCCAGAATGCCGAATCACCCCACCTGGCGTAGAGCGTTGCCCCGTCCGCGGCGACCGGGAGCGGCGCGTCGATCACGCCGCGCTCGCCCAGCCCGAGGCGGGCGGTGACCCGCCCGTATGCATCGACCACGCCACTGATCCCCGTGGTGGCAACCCGCACCAGCGGCAGCCCTTGCTCAACCGCCCGCGTCCGGGCAATGGCGAAGTGCTGGTGCGGCCCCGCCGTCTCCCCGTACCACGCATCGTTGGTCACGTTGAGCAACCACGCCGGGCGTGCGCCGTCGCCGTCCGCGGGCGCCGTGACCGCGCCGGGAAAGATCGCCTCGTAGCAGATCAGCGGGCTGAACGGCGGCGCCCCCGGCAGGTACAGCGTGCGCGGCCCCGGCCCGGCCGAGAAGTCCACCCGTCCGGGCGCGACCCGTTCGAGCGGGAGCCAGCCGCGCAACGGCACGTACTCCCCGAACGGCACCAGATGGAACTTGTCGTACACCGCCAGCACCTCGCCCCTCGCGTCGATCGCGAACAGGCTGTTCCAGTATTGCACCGGATCGTCCGGCGCCGCGCTGCGCGGCGCGCCGATCAGGGCGACCCCGCCGGGCGGAGTGACCGCCGCGATCGCCCGGCGCGCCGCGGCATCCTGCCCGAGCCGATACGGCACCGCGGTCTCCGGCCAGATCACGTGCGTCACTGCCGCCGCCCCGGGCGCGATCGACAAGCGGCGGTGAAGATCGAAGTGCGCGGCCCACTGGTCCGGATCCCACTTGTCGGCCTGGCGGATGTTCGGCTGAACCAGGCGCAGCTGCACGTCCGGCACGAAGGCGGTGTCCGCTCCGGCCAGCCGCACCGTCCCCGCCGCCGCGATCGCGCCGAACAGGGCGAGCCCGGCGGCGGTACAGGCCAGCCCGGCGCGCGACCAGCCGCCGTCGCGGCGGATCACTGCCGCCGGCAGTGCGGCGACCACCGCGGTCAGCAGGCTCAGCCCGTAGATGCCGATCACCGACACGCTCTGCACGACCGGCAGCCAGTCAACCCACGCGTAGCCCACAAGGTTCCATGGAAAGCCGGTCAGCACGTGCCCGCGGAGCCATTCGGCCAGCGCCCACGCCAGCGCGAACGCCACCGGCCGGCCGACACCGGAGACGGGCAGCCGGGCGTAGGCCAGGACCGCGAGCGCGGGGAACAGCGCCAGCAGCGCGGGCAGCGCCGTCGCCGAGATCGGCAGCAGCCAGAAGAACCGCTCCAGGTCGACCGTGAACGCCACCGCCACCCAGTACAGCCCGATCAGAAAATACCCGAAGCCGAACAGCCAGCCCGCCGCGAACGCGCCGGCCCGCGAGCGCACGCCGTCGAGCAGCCAGACGAACATCGGGAACACGACCAGCAGCACCGGCACCGCGCCGACCGGCGGCAGCGCCAGGGTCGCCGCCGCCCCCAGGGTCCAGGCCGCAGCGGCGCGCCGCCAGCCGGTCAGCCCCGCCAGTCCCGCCGCCAGCGCCGCCAGCGCCGCCGCCGCGCGGGCCGTCGCGGGCGCCCGCGCGACCGGGCCGGCCGCCGCGTCGATCCTGTCGGTCATGTCTCGCCTCCGATCACGCGAAGCCGCGGGGGGATGAACGGATGCTGCGCCGTCGGCGGACGGCCGGAGTCACCGTACTACATGAGCCTTGGGGTGCGGTGCACAACCCACTGCACGCCGCCCGATGCGCTCATTCCGGCTCGGGGGCCTCGGCCTGCTCCTCCGGCGGCGGCAGGCGGCGCACGCGCAGCCGCTTGATGCGCCGCGGGTCGGCGTCGACCACCTCGAACTCCAGGCCGGAGGGATGGCGCAGCAGCTCGCCGCGCGCCGGCACGCGCCCGGCCAGCGAGAACACCAGGCCGCCCAGGGTGTCGATGTCCTCGCGCTCGTCGTCCTCGAGCACCGGGCCGAGCCGCTCCTCGAAGTCCTCGATCGGCACGCGGGCGTCGGCCAGGTACGAGCCGTCGGGCCGCTCCACGATCTGCGGCGGCTCCTCGGTCTCGTGCTCGTCCTGGATCTCGCCGACGATCTCCTCGATCAGGTCCTCGATGGTGATCAGCCCGTCGATGCCGCCGTATTCGTCCACGACCAGGGTCATGTGCTGGCGCTTCTGGCGCATCTCCAGCAGCAGGTCCAAGACCCGCATGGACGGCGCGACGATCAGCATCTCGCGCAGGACGTCGCGCAACGAGCCCGGCTGGCCTTTGGCCTGCTGGGCCAGGACGTCGCGGATGTGGACCATGCCCAGCACGTCGTCCAGGCTGTCGCGGTACACCGGCAGCCGGCTGTGCGCCTTGGCGGAGAACACCTCCAGCACCTCGGGCAGCGGCGTGGCGATGTCGACCGCGACGATGTCGGCCCGCGGCACCATGACGTCATAGGCGGTCATGTTGTTGAGCCGCAGGATGTTGCCGAGCAGCCGGCGCTCCTGGACCGCGATCGGCGTCTCGGTCTCCTCGCCTTCCTCGATCAGCTCCTCGATCGTGTCGCGCCAGTTGGCCTCCGACTTGCCGCGCAGCGCGGCGCGCAGCCAGTTGCGGAACAGGCGTCCCAGGGAGAGATTGTTGTTGTCGGCCCCGTTCGACCGGGGCGATCTACTGTAAGATGTGTCGGTCATCGTCCGGGGGACGGCCCGCCGGCATCGGCCTCGGCGTAGGGATCGGCGACGCCGAACCCCGCCAACACCCGTGCCTCGAGCCGTTCCATGGTGGCGGCGTCGCTGTCGCTGCCGTGATCATAGCCGATCAGGTGCAGGACGCCATGGATTGTGAGATGCAGCACGTGGCCCCGCCAGGTCCGGCCGGGAGCGGCGGCCTCGGCGCGGACGGTCTCGTATGCCAGGTAGACGTCGCCGAGCAGGAGCGGGGCTTCCGGCGTCGCGTCCGGCTCCGTCGCGCCGCCGGCCTCGGTCATGGCGAACGAGAGTACGTTGGTCGGGGCGTCGATGCCGCGATAGGTGTTGTTCAGCCGCCGCACCTCGGCGTCGCCGGTCAGCACGACGGCAAGCTCGACCGGCCCGGCCGGTCCGCCGCCGACGGCCAGCGCCGCCCGCGCCGCGTCCTCCAGCGCGCCGGGGCCGAGCGCGGCCAGCGGCTCCTCCCAGCGCGGGTCCTCGACCGACACGGTCACGTCGGCTGCCGGGCCGGCCTCGCCCGGGCCGGTCTCGCCCGGGCCGCCGCTGTCGCCCGCGCTCACGCGCCCTCCCCGCCGCCGGCCAGCCGCCGGCGGTCGAAGGCGTCGTAGGCGCGCACGATGCGCGTCACCAGGACGTGCCGGACCACGTCCTCGTCCGTCAGCCAGTAGAAGGTGATGCCCTCGATGCCGTCCAGGATGTCGAGCGCGTCGCGCAGCCCGGAGCGCTGACCCGGCGGCAGGTCGACCTGGCTGATGTCGCCGGTGACCGCCATGCGGCTGTTCTCCCCCATGCGGGTCAGGAACATGCGCATCTGCATCGAGGTGGTGTTCTGCGCCTCGTCCAAAATAATGTAGGCGTTGGCCAGGGTGCGCCCGCGCATGAAGGCCAGCGGCGCGATCTCGATGGTGCCGGTTTCCAGGTGGCGGGCGACCTGCTCGGCCGGCAGCATGTCGTGCAGGGCGTCGTACAGCGGGCGCAGGTAGGGGTCGACCTTCTCCCGCATGTCGCCGGGCAGGAAGCCTAGGCGCTCGCCGGCCTCCACCGCCGGGCGCGACAGGATCAGCCGGTCGACCTGGCCCGTGGCCAGCATGGCGACCGCCTGGGCCACCGCCAGGTAGGTCTTGCCGGTGCCGGCCGGGCCCAGCCCGAACACCAGCGGGTGGGTGCGCAGCGCGTCGATGTAGCCGGACTGCCCGGGCGTGCGCGGCGCGATCGTGCGCTTGCGGGTGACGATGGTGTTTTCCGGACGGTTGAACGCGCGCAGGCGCCCGCCGGGGCCGGCACCGTCGGGCTGGCGCGCCATGCGCACGGTGGCATCGACCTCTGCGGGGCCGACGGCCAGCCCGCGCTCCAGACGCTCCCACAGCGACGACAGCACGGTCTGCGCGGTCTCCGCGGCCTCGCCGGACCCCTGGATGGTCACCCGGTTGCCGCGCGAGGCCAGCGAGACGCCGAGCTGGTGCTCGATGCGCGCCAGATGCGCGTCGTGCTCGCCGTACAGCAGCGGCACGAGCCGGTTGTCGTCGAAGCTCACCTCGATGCGGCGCGGCTCGGGGGTCAAGCAGGGGCCCTTTCGGCAGTCGCGGGGCCGGCGGGCGCCGTCACGGCCTCGCCGGTGACGACGGTACCGGCCAGGCTGTTGGCATGGCCCGCGTCGATGCGGACGTCGGCGATCGTGCCGAGCAGGCGCGGCGGCGCCGCCAGGTGGACCGCCTGCAGGTACGGGCTGCGCCCCAGCATCTGGCCGGGGCGACGGCCGGGGCGGTCGATCAGCACCGGCAGCACGCGGCCGGCGCACGACCGGTTGAAGGCGAGCTGCTGTTCGCCCAGCAGCTGCTGGAGCGCGGTCAGCCGCTCGGCCCGGACCGGCTCGGGCACCTGGTCGTCCAGCGCCGCCGCCGGCGTGCCGGGGCGGGCGCTGTACTTGAAGCTGTACGCCTGAGCGTAGCCGACCTCGGTGACCAGCCGCAGCGTGGCGGCGAAGTCGGCATCGGTCTCGTCGGGGAACCCGACGATGAAGTCCGACGACAGCGCCAGGTCGGGACGCGCGGCGCGCAGCCGGTCGACCAGGGCGCGGTAGGCGTCGGCGGTGTGCTTGCGGTTCATTGCCGCCAGGATGCGGTCCGAGCCGCTCTGCACCGGCAGGTGCAGGAACGGCATCAGCTGCGGCACGTCGCGGTGGGCGGCGATCAGGTCGTCGTCCATGTCGCGCGGGTGCGAGGTGGTGTAGCGGATGCGCGCCAGCCCGTCGATCTCGGCGAGCCGGCGGATCAGCCGGCCCAGCCCCCACACCCGGCCGTCGAGGCCCTCACCGTGCCAGGCGTTGACGTTCTGGCCGAGCAGCGTGATCTCGACCGCCCCGGCGCGCACCAGCCGCTCCGCCTCGGCAGCGATCGGGGCCGCCGGGCGCGAGTATTCCGCCCCGCGGGTGTACGGCACGACGCAGAAGGTGCAGAACCTGTCGCACCCTTCCTGCACCGCCAGGAAGGCCGACGGGCCCTGCGGCTGCGCCTCCTCCGGCAGGGCGTCGAACTTGACCTCGGTCGGGAAGTCGGTGTTGAGCACCGGGCCGGACCGGCGCCGCGCCGCGGCCAGCATGTCGGGCAGCTCGTGATAGGTCTGCGGGCCGAATACCAGGTCGACATAGGGCGCGCGCGCCGCCAGCGCCTCGCCCTCGGCCTGGGCGACGCAGCCGGCCACGGCGATCAGCATGTCGCCGTCGCCGGCGGCCCGGCGGCGCTCCTTCAGCGCGCGCAGCCGGCCGAGCTCGGAGAACACCTTCTCCGTCGCCTTCTCGCGAATGTGGCAGGTGTTGAGAATGATCAGGTCGGCGCTGTCGGGCGCATCGGTGGGGGCATAGCCATACGGCGCCAGGACGTCCGCCATGCGGGCGGAGTCGTAGACGTTCATCTGGCAGCCCCAAGTCCTGATGAAAACGGTCTTGCTCAACCGGCGCCTCGCCGTCCCTCCTTGCTCCTCGGAAGGCCCCGCCCACTGCGGCAGCCCCCGTACGGCCGTCTCGCCCGCCGGCCGCGCCTCAGGCCGCCACGCCGTCCCGGCGGCGCCGGCGCCTGGAGGCCGGCAGACGGCCGGCATTGGCGGCGGCCACCCCGTCGGCGACCTGCTTCCAGCACGCCTCGGCCAGCGCCTTGCGCGAGCCCATCGTGTCGATCGTGACCGGCGGGTGGAACTGGACCACCACGGTCAGCCGGCCCGCGCCGGCCACGCGCCAGATATGGGGCAGCAGCGCCATATCGCCATACCACGCATAAAGAGAGCGCATCATCCGGCCGAGCGGGATGCCGTCGAGGGCGGTGGCCGCGATCGAGACCGGCTGCACCGTCAGCGGCGCGCCGTCCACGCGCAGGTCGGCGACGGCGAACAGCGCGCTCTTGAACGGCAGCGTGCGGTTGCCGTCGCTCGAGGTGCCTTCCGGAAACAGGATCAGGTTGTCGCTGGCCTCCAGCCGGTTGAGCAGGCTGGCGCGCTGCTCGCGCGCCGAGCTCGCCTTGCGGTCGACGAACACGGTCTCCTGGAGCTTGGCCAGCAGCCCGAAGAACGGCCATCGCGCCACTTCCGCCTTGGCCACGAAGCTGCCGGGCACCAGCCCGCCCAGAATCATGATATCCAGGTAGGACGAGTGGTTCGACACGAACAGCGTCGGCCGCGCCCGCGAGCGCCGGCCGTACACCTTGAGCCGGATGCCGAGCAGGCGCAGGCAGGTGCTGTGGTAGATCAGCGGCAGGCGGCGGCGCAGCGGCAGGTGCAGGCGCACGGCCACCACCTGCAGCGGCAGCGCTATCACCGTCCAGGCCAGATAGACAATTATTCGCAGCACGCCCATCAGCGGCAGGCCTCTCCAAAGCACCGGCCGCCGAACAGCGGCCGGGCCGGCCGCAGGTCGGCGGCCGGCGCCACGGTGGGAGCGGCCGTGCGCGGCGTCCCGAGGGTCAAAGTCGCGGTGTCGAACGTCATGGCTTCGAAAAGGCCAGGACCGGCCGGTGCCCCTCGCGCTCGTGCCGTTCCTGGCGTTCATAGTGCTTGTAGTACTTGTCGGTGACCAGGTCGGTCTTGACCACCACGCATACGTCGGTCGTGTGGAACTGGTAGTCGATCACCGCCCCGTCGCCGACATAGCCCCCGAGCCGGAGGTAGCCCTTGATCAGCGGCGGCAGCGTGGCCAGGGCGCGACGCCGGTCGATGTCCGCGGCCGGCATCAGGTTCATGTCGGTGCGCCGTTCCGGCAGCGCGGTCGGGCGCAGCGCCGGCGGCGCCATGTGGAAGTGGTACAGGTACGACAGCGGCAGGGCGAGCTCCGTCGGGTCGACGCCGGGCAGGCTGGCGCAGCCGAACATCAACTCGATGTCGAACTGGAACACGTAGGCGGCGATCCCGCGCCACAGCAGCTGCATGACGTGGCCGGTGCGGTAGTCCGGCCCGACGCACGACCGGCCCAGCTCCAGCACCTGGCCGGTATAGGCGTCGATCGGGCCGATGTCGTATTCCGAGCTGGAATAGAACGTGCCCACGCGCCGCGCCTGGTCGCGCCGCATCAGCCGGTAGGTGCCGACGACCCCCTGCGGCCCGGTGCCGCGGGCATGGTCGATCACCAGCAGATGGTCCGCGTAGGCATCGAAGGTGTCGAAGTCGCGCCGGCTGGCCGCCATTTCCGGCGTCGGTTTGGCCGCCATCTCCTCATAGAAGATACGGTAGCGCAGCGCCTGGGCGGCTTCGACCTCGGCCTGCGAGTCCGAAAGCCGCACTTCCAGGCTGCCGGCGCGTATGGTCCAGCCATCGTCCCCAACGGGCCTGAGCTCAGCCATGTTCTTCCGCTTCCCACCGACTCGCGCATGCCCGCAGCCACCGCCGCGCGGGTTCGCCCCCGGAACGGGCGCCCCGGCACGGCCTTGGCCGGCTGCCCATGTGCCGGTTGGGTAGTATGCCAAAGGCAGACCCGCGACGCCACAGCCGCATGCATGTCCGGCGGCGGATGCCGACGCGCGGCCGGACCGGGACGGTCAAGCCCGGCCGGCCCCGGCCGTCCCGCGGCGATCAGCGCGAGCCGCGGCGGGCGCGGGTGCCGAGACCGATGTCCTTGGCGAGCTGGCTGCGCTGCTGCGCATAGTTCGGCGCCACCATCGGGTAGTCCGGCGGCAGGCCCCAGCGCTCCCGGTACTCCTCCGGCGACATGTTGTATGCCGTCTTGAGGTGCCGCTTGAGCATCTTGAGCTGTTTGCCGTCCTCCAGGCACACGATGTAATCGGGTGTGACCGACTTCTTGATCGGCACCGCGGGCTGCGGCCGCTCCGGTTGCGGCGCCGGCTCGTGGCCGACGTTGGCGAGCGTCTTGTACACCTGCTCGATGAGCGGCGGCAGGTCCGTCAACTCGACGTTATTGTTGCCGACGTGGGCGGACACGATCTGCGTCGTCAACGTCAGCAGCTCCTGGGATGGCGCGTCGTTGTTCATAGGCTGGACTCCCCGAAAAACCCGTCTAATTAATAAGTGGTTTTCCGCAATATGGCAATCGCAATGGGTGACAGGCAAGAGAAATTTATCGGCTCCGCAGGCCAAAGCCGGCGCTTCCTCGATATAACCAGACAGCTATGCCCTCTAACGTTTGTACATACTAAGTTACTCATCGAGGCTGCCGCGCCCGGCGAAATCCTCGAAATCAGGCTGAATGCGGGCGAGCCTTTGGTTAACGTGCCGCGCTCAGTCGAGGCGCACGGCCATTGCATTCTGTCGCTTGAACCCGAAGATCCGGGCCGGCCCGACGGCGTGCATCGGCTGCGGATTCAGAAATCCTGAGGCCGGAGATCAAGGCGCATGACTAGGGCGGCGACGCGGCCACTGTCCGACCGGTAGTAGTCGGGCCGGCGCCCGACCTCGACGAACCCGGCCGCTGCGTAAAGCCGCCGCGCCGCGGCGTTCGGCGCCGCCACCTCAAGGAACAGGGCACGCGCACCGCGCCGGCGGACCTGCGCGGCGACCCCCGCGAGCAGCGCCCGGCCGATGCCGAGCCGGCGCGCCGAGGGCACCACGCCGATCGCCAGCAGCTCGGCCTCGTCGGCGGCGGTGCGGGCATAGGCATACCCGACCGGACCGTCGGTGCCCCCCGCGATCAGGGTGAATGCGCCCGGCATGACCAGCAGCCCGCGCCAGCCGGCGGTCGAGGTCGGCGGTTCGTGCCAGGGCTCGGTGGCGGCGGCGTGCTCCAGCCCGGCCACGGTCGGCGCCGCCTCCGGACTCACCGCGAGCAGGTGCACCGGTGCGGCGGCGGCACGCTCCCGATGCGACATCATGTAGCACCGACACGTCCGGGCGGCGCCGGCGTCGCATCCGGCGCGCGCAGGTACAGCGGGGGCGGGGGGTCGGGCTGCGCGCGACCCGCATCGGCCGCGGCCAGGGCCGCCACCACGGCCGGATCGACCGCCCCGGCATTGGACGCGACCCGAACGTCGGCATCGGCCGGCAGTGCCGCGCGCGCCGCCGCGGCGGCGTCCCCGGCCAGCACCAGCGGCCCCGCCGGCAGCACCGCCGCCAGCCCGTCCGGCGCGACCACCGCCGGCCCCGCCAGCGCGCGCAGGGCCCCGGCCCGCCCGTCTGCGTCCCCATGGGCCACGGCGCCACCGGCCGGGCCGAACGCCTGCACGAACAGGTCGCCGCGCCGGCTGTCGACGGCCACGACGATCGTGCGCCCGGCGCGCTCGGCCGCCGGCACGGCCGCCGCCGCCGCGGCAAATGTGGTCACGCCGACGATCGGCCGCCCTGCGGCGAGCGCCATGCCGCCGACCGCGGCCAGCCCGACCCGCAGGCCGGTGAAGCTGCCCGGCCCGACGGTCACGGCGTACAGGTCGATGGCGCCGAAGCCGAGGCCGGCGTCGTCCAGCGTCGCGAGCACCATTGGCAGCAGGCGCTCGGCGTGGCCGCGGCTCAGCGCCTCGGCCCGCCGCGCCGGCACCGCGCCGTCGCGCCACACCGCCACGGCACAGGCCGGCCCGGCGGTATCCACCGCCAGGACGATCATCCCGCCGGCCCCGATCCGTCATCCGGCGGCGGCGCATCCCCGGCGTCGGCAGTCGCGGCGGCGAACGTGGCCGCCATGAGCCGCTGCAGGGCGGCGGGGTCGAACGGCTTCTGCAGGCACGGCCGCCCGCGCCACGGCTCGGGCAGCACCCGGCTGGCCTCGAACCCGGTCACGAACACGAACGGCACGCCGCGCGCCGCCAGCCGCTCGGCCACCGGATAGACGTACCGGTCGCCCAGATTGACGTCGAGCAGCGCCCCGTCCACGGCCTCGCGCTCGACCAGGGCCAGAGCCTCCTCCACCGACGCGGCCGGGCCGACCGGGATCCAGCCCAGATCCTCCACGGTGTCCATGACCTCCATGGCGATCAGCAGCGAGTCCTCGGCGACCAGAATGCGCTTCGGGGCCGACGGCGCGGGCATGTCGGGCTCCGCCGGCCGGGCGGCAGCCGATGCTTCGCCCGGGCCGGGCGGCGCCAGCTCGTCGGCCGGGACGACGATGCGGCAGACCAAGCCGTCGGGCCCGAACGACAGCTCCGCCTCGCCGCGCAGCTCGTAGCGCAGGCTGCGCTCGATCAGCTGCGAGCCGAAACCGCGCCGCTCGGGCATGCGGACCGGCTGCGGACCGCCGGTCTCGCGCCAGGTCAGCACCAGCGGCGCGTCCCCGCCGCCGCCCTCGCGCTGCCAGTGGACATCCACCCGTCCGGCCGCGGCGGACAGCGCGCCGTACTTGACCGCGTTCGTGGCCAGCTCGTGCAGCGCCATGCTCAGCGCCTGCGCCGCCCGCGGCTTGACCGTCACGTCGGGCCCGGCGACGGCGACCGTGGCGCCGGCATAGGGCTCCAGCACCCGGCCGGCCAGCTCGGCCAGCGAGGCGCCGGCCCAGCGGCTGCGCGACAGCAGCCCGTGGGCGTGCGCCATGGCCTGCAGCCGGCCGCGGAAGGCCCGCAGGAAGCCGTCGACGGTGCCGTCGTGGTCCCGGGTGTGCCCGGCCATCGACTGGATCATCGCCAGCGTGTTCTTGACCCGGTGGTCCAGCTCGGCGACCAGCAGGTTGAGCTGCTCCTCCGTCTCCTTGTGCTCCGTCACGTCGACGCAGGCGCCGGTCATGTACAGCGGCCGGCCGTCCGGATCGCAGTACACCTCGGCCTTGTCCAGCAGCCAGTGCACCTGCCCGTCCGGGCGGACGATGCGGAACTCCAGCCGGACGTCGCTGCCGTCCCGCGCGCACAACTCGACGGCCGCCGTCACGCGCTCGCGGTCGTCGGGATGGACCCGGGTCAGGAAGTCGGCCGCCGTGCGCACCGTCTCGCCCTCCGGCAGGCCGAACAGGCGCACCATGCCGTCGTCCCACACAACCGTATCGGTGCGGATGTCCCAGCGGAAGGTGCCGGCGTCGGCCGCGGCCAGGGCCGCCTCCAGGCGCTCGCGGCCCTCGCGCAGGTCGGCATTGGCCGCCGCCAGGTCGCGGGTGCGCCCGGCGACGCGGCCCTCCAGCTCGGCATTGAGCCGGCGCACCTCCTCTTCGGCCGCCCGCCGCTCGGTCACGTCGCGGACGATCTGGGCGGCGCCGATCACGGTGCCGTCGCGGTCGCGGATCGGGTTGAAGGTCAGGTCGTAGACCTTGCGCCGGCGCCGCGGGTCGCCGAAGGCCGCGTCGATCCGGAAGCGCTCGCCGGCCAGCGCCCGCGCCCACAGGGCCACGCCTCTGTCGCGCTCCTCCGGCAGGTGGTCGAGGGCCGCGCGCAGATCGGTGCCGACGCCGATGGTGCGGCCGAAGATGCGCTCGAACTCCTCGGCCTGGGCGCTGTTCAACGCAATGAAGCGGTAGTCGGTGTCGAGCGCGGCGATCGGGTCCTGGCTGCCCTCGATGATGCCGGTCAGCTCGGCGTTGACGCGCTCCAGCGCGCGCTGGCGGGTACGCCGCTCGGCAATGTCGAAGCCGAGGCCGATCTGCGAGCCGTCCGACAGACGGACATTGGTCCAGGCGCTCTCCAGCGTGCCGCCGTCGCGGGTGGTCATCATCAGGTCGCGCCAGAAGCCGTCGGGGTTCATCATGAACTCCCAGACCACCGCCCGGTAGACCGGGTCGGGATAGCACGCCTCCATGATGTCGATGCCGCGGACCGTCTCGGTGGTCCAGCCGGTGGCCTGCTCGAAGGCCCGGTTGAGCAGGCGGATGCGGCCCTGCGGCCCGTACCACACGATCATCACCGGCACGGCATCCAGGATGGTGCGCAGCAGCTCCGGCCCCGACGGCGAGGCGTCCGGCGCGCCGACCGGCTGATGGCCGGCGATGCCGGGCGGCACCGCCGTGACGATCGCGGCGGCGGCCCCGTCCAGCCCGTCCCAGTGCCGCAGCGTCAGTTCGAGCGGCACCGGCACCGTGCCGTTCGGGGTCAGCGCGACGGTCACGTGGTGTTCCCCGCCGGCCAGAGCGGCCGCCAGCGCCTCGGCCAGGACCGCGCCGTCGCCGTCGCGCCAGGGCGGGCCGTCGTCGCCGGTCAGCAGCCGTCCGGTCAGAGCGCCGTCGCCCCCCGCGACGCCCAGCGCCGCCGCGGCCGCCGCGTTGCCGGCAACCACGCAGCCGTCGGCATCGACCACCAGGGCAGGCTGGGCGAACGCCACGAGCAGGGACCGCACGGCGTCGGCCGGCAGGGCCGGCTGCCGGCGCTGCGAGGACCCGAACAGGCGTGCCATGGTGCCGATGCCCCTGCTGCCGTTGCCGTGAAATGCCGAGATTCATGGCCGTTTCCCGGCTCGGACACAAGCTCTTGCGCGGGTATCGGGCCGGCCCGGCGACTGCGGCGGGCGCGGGTCCGGGGCTCTCGCTCGCCCCCGGCCCGCCGGCTTCGAAGCGATGCTAAGGCGCCGCACCGGCGTCCGCGACCTCCGTCACGGCCGGCGCCGCCAGGCGGGCGTCGTCGATGCGGTGCAGCGCGTCGTCGCGCATCATGCGCCGGACATAGGCGATGTAGTCGCGGCCCAGCTCGGAGTAGGCCACCAGCCCGTCCATCAGGGCATGGCCGTCGAGCGGCTGCCCGGCGGCGCGCTGGTCGGCGCGCAGCGCCCGGAAGCGGCGGTAGGCCGGGTGGGTGTTGAGGTTTCGGGCATAGGACGCGACGCTTTCGTACAGGGTGTCGAAGCGGGCGTACACGTGCCCGGTCTGGGAGGGCATGCCGTCGGCGGCGGTGGTGATCTGCCCGAACAGGGCGTTGCCGCGGCGGGCGATGCGCGAGGTGCCCCAGCCGGACTCCAGCGCCGCCATGGCCAGCGCCATCGACGGCGGGATGACGTCGACCCGCACCGTCAGGTCGTGCATGTCGCCGTCGTCGACCTCGTATTCGGCGGCCAGAGCGTCCAGCCAGTCCAGCTCGGCATCCGACGGCGTCGCGCCGGCCTCCAGGCGGGCGCGCAGGTCGGCGAGGCCGGCGCGGTCGGCCAGGATCGCCTCGTTGACCTGCAGGATGATGGGCAGCACCGTGTTGAAGAACGCGGCCTTGCGCTGCCGCACCGAGTCGAGCGCGTCGAGATCGTCCGGCAGCGCCGCCACCCGGACGCGCGGCACCCGCATGTCGGCATCGCGCGCCGCGCTGTAGGAGACGCCGGCGTCGCCCAGCGCGGCGACCAGGGCGTCCGCGCTGCCGGCGACCAGCACGGCTTCGGGCTCCGTGTTGGCGGGCGGGGGGCCGGCCTGCCGCCGCTCGGGCAGGCCCGGCGGCAGGGCCGCCATCAGCGGGCCCGCCGCCGGCGGCACGGCGGAGGCGGGTGCCGCCTCCGCCGGAACGGCGGCATCGGCCGCATCGGCTGAATTCGGTGCCCGATCCAGGCCGTCCTCGGCCTTCACGGTCACGGCGGCGGAGCAGGCCAGGGCGGCGAGGGCGACGCCGGAACGGCGCGCGGCCGTCACGGCCCCGGCGGTGGGGGATGCAAGAGTCTTCATGGGCCGTCGCTCGTTGCGGGGTACGGGAAAGCCCGGAACGGGCCGGATGAAGCCGCCGGGGATCGGCGACTCCATCAGTGCAACGCCTGAACGGCCAACATGTTCGTTAGATGCCTAACGAAAGTCATCCAGAATGTGAAAAACGCCTCACATCACCGGGCGCACCTCGACGACCTCCGGGATGTAGTGCCGCAGCAGGTTCTCGATGCCCGACTTGAGGGTCATGGTCGAGCTCGGGCAGCCGGAGCAGGCGCCCTGCATGTGCAGGTAGACGATGCCGCGGTCGAAGCCGTGGAACACGATGTCGCCGCCGTCCTGGGCCACCGCCGGGCGCACCCGGGTGTCGAGCAGCTCCTTGATCTGGGCGACCACCTCGTCGTCCTCCGCGGCCGGGCCCGCATCGGCCGCATCCGCCGCCGGCTCGTCGAGCAGGACGGGGCGTCCGGCCGTGAAGTGCTCCATGATCACGCCCAGGATCGACGGCTTGAGCAGGAACCAGTCCTTGTCGTCGCTCTTGGCGACCGTGATGAAATCCGTGCCGAAGAACACGCCGGTCACGCCATCCACCTCGAACAGCCGGACGGCCAGGGGCGAGCGCTCCGCAGCCTCCGCATCGGGGAAGTTGGCGGTCCCGTTCTTCAGCACCGCCATGCCCGGCAGGAACTTGAGCGTGGCCGGGTTCGGGGTCTGCTCGGTCTGAATGAACATGTGTCAGGGCCTCCGTGGCGCCGGGATGCGAGGATCTTGACCGACTAAACTGGTCGGGAATTCCCCTCTTATCAAGTGTTCAAGTGCGCAGTGCAGCAGACCGGCACCGTTCCGGCCGGATGTCAGGCCAGGTCGTCGATCTGGTCGATCGACAGGCCGCCGGGCACGATCGTGATCGGGATCTTGATGCGCGCCGCCCCCTTGCCGGCGGTCAGGTACTGGATCAGCGGCCCCGGCGTCTCGCCGGTGGCGCTGGCGCCCAGCACCAGGATGGAGATCTGCGGCTCCTCCTCGATCAACTTGAGCAGTTCCTCGCGGCGCTGGCCCTCGCGCACGTGCAGCTCGGGCATGGTGCCGGTCAGCTCGTTGACCTCCTTGGCGACGCGCTGGAGCAGCTGCTCGGCCTCGTGGCGCATCTCCTCGCGCATCACCTCCTCGACCGCCATCCAATCCTGCGGATCGATCGGCTCGATCACGTGCAGCAGGGCGACGCGGCCGCCGGTGTGCTCGGCACGGCGGCAGGCGAAGCGGAGCGCCATGCGCCATTCCTCGGTCCGGTCGACCACGACCAGGAAGACGCGCTGGTTGGCGTGGTCGATTGCGGAGTCGCTGTCGGTCATGTCTTCACGTCCCTCGGTCGCCGGGATCAGCCCCGGCGGAAGATAACGCTCGCCAGCCAGCCGGAGGCCACCGCCAGCACGATGGCAATGGCCCCGTAGGCGGCGCCGTGGCGGACGGCGAAGGTGAACACCTCCGCCCCCAGTCCGATCTTGCTGACGAACAGCGGCGTGGTCTGTGCCGCGACCACCTCGCCGTTGCGGAACAGCAGCACGCTGACGATGAACTGCCCGGTCGGCACGTTGGCCGGAAAGGACAGCGTCGTACGGAACAGCCGGTCGCCCAGGAAGGCGACCCGGCCGATGTCGGCGCCGTACACGCCCTGCTCCTGCATGTTGCGGATCAGGCCGGCGCGGAACGCGGCGATCTGCTCGGGGTTGTACTGCTCCGGGGCTACGGCGTCCAGGCGCAGGCTGTCGAGGCCGATATTGTGGCGCTCGAGCGCGGCTTCGGATGCGAACTCGCGCACCGGCCGGTTGCTGGCCACGCCGTAGAAGCTGGGCACGTCCGCGAAGGTCATGCTGGCCTCGTTGATCCAGATGCCGGCAGTCGGGGCCTTGCGCCGCACCACCACGGCGTCGGGCGGCCCGCGCACCACCACGACGACGTCCCCGGGCGGCTCGATCGACCCGAACAGGACGACCTCGGTGCCGGTGAACGCGGTGGAGATGGCGATCAGGTGCTCCGACAGGTCGGCGACCAGGGCCTGCGCCCCGGCGCCGCGCCCGGCGCCCGCGCTCAGCATGCCGGCCAGCAGCACGATGCGCAGCCACGCGCCCGGCCGCATCACGGGCTCTCCCCGACCGCAGCGTTGCGCGCGAGCATCTCGATGGAATAGACGTCCGCCGGCGGGGTCAGCAGGTCGACGGCCATCTTCAGGCAGACCCCCAGGACCAGCACCGCCAGCAGGGCGCGGGCCTGCTCGCCGCGCAGGACCCCCGCCGAGCGCGTGCCGAACTGGGCGCCGATCACGCCGCCGGCCAGCAGCAGGATGGCCAGGAACACGTCGACCGTCTGGTTCTGGTAGGCGTGCAGCAGCGTCGCCACCGCCGTCGTGAAGATGATCTGGTACAGCGAGGTGCCGGCCACCATCGAGACCGGCATGCCGAGCAGGTAGATCATCGCCGGGACCAGGAAGAACCCGCCGCCGATGCCCATGATCGCGACGAGCAGGCCGCCCAGCGCGCCGATCGCCGCCGGCACCAGCACCGAGATGTACAGCCGGGACTTCTCGAAGCGCATCTTGAACGGCAACGCCTGCTGCCAGGCGCGCTGCGGCCCCTTCTCCCGCGCGGACCGGCCGCGCCGGCGGCGGACCATGGCGCGCACGCTCTCGGTCAGCATCAGCGACGATATGAGTCCGAGGAAGATCACGTAGGAGAGCTGGATCACCAGGTCGATCTGGCCGAGGCGCTGCAGCAGGTTGAACAGCCAGATGCCGATCACCGTGCCGACGATGCTGCCGGCCAGCATGACCGAGCCCAGCTTGACGTCGACGTTGCCGCGCCGCCAGTGCGCCATCACCCCCGACACCGACGCCGCGACGAGCTGGTTGGCCTGGGTGCCGACCGCGACGGCCGGCGGCACGCCGATGAAGATCAGCAGCGGCGTCATCAGGAACCCGCCGCCGACCCCGAACATGCCGGACAGGAACCCGACCAGCCCGCCCATGCCGAGAATCAGCAGGGCGTTGACCGTCATCTCGGCAATCGGGAGGTAGACCTGCATAGGCGGGAATGCGCGGCCCGGGGGCTGCGGCCGGGCCTTCCGCACCGCTTATAGGACTCCGCCGGCAGCGACGCCAGACCCTAGGGCGCATCCGCGGGATGGCCGCCGCACCCCCGTCCCCGCCCGCCCGGAAGAAGATGACGCTTCTTCAGGAACCTTGCCCGCCATGGCTCATTGATGGAGTGACCGGAACAGACGAGGCTACCTGATGGCGTATCGCGTCCTGATCACCGGCGGCGGGGGCTTCATCGGCTCGCACCTCGCCGATGAGCTCGCCGCACACGGCCACCGGGTGCGCATTCTCGATTCCTTCCTGCCGCAGGTGCACGGCGAGGAGCGGGCCGTCCCCGCCTACCTGGCCGGCGACGTCGAGGTCCACCGCGGCGACGTGCGCGACCCGGAGGCGGTGGCGCGCGCGCTGGACGGGATCGACGCGGTGTTCCACTTCGCCGCCATGGTCGGCGTCGGCCAGAGCATGTACCAGGTCGACACGTACACCTCGGTCAACGAGCTCGGCACCGCCGTCCTTCTGCAGCACCTGATCGACCGTCCGGTCGAGAAGCTGGTCGTCGCCTCGTCGATGAGCATCTACGGCGAGGGCCGCTACCGCGACACCGGCGGCCGCGCCGTGGACGACGCCGGGCGCGACCCTGCCGACCTCAAGGCCGGGCGCTGGGAGCCGCGCGGGGCGGACGGCGGCCCGCTGACCCCGGTGCCGACGCCCGAGGACAAGCCGCCGGTTCTGGCCTCGGTGTACGCCCTGTCCAAGTACGCGCAGGAGCGCCTGTGCCTGATGCTCGGCCAGGCGTACGGCAGCGACGCCACCGCCCTGCGCTTCTTCAACGTGTACGGCCCGCGCCAGGCGCTGTCCAACCCGTACACCGGCGTGCTGGCCATCTTCGCCGCGCGGCTGCTCAACGGCCGGCCGCCGCTGGTGTTCGAGGACGGGCGGCAGCGCCGCGACTTCGTCCACGTCCGCGACGTGGCGCGCGCCTGCCGCCTGACCCTGGACAGCCCGGCCGCCGTCGGCCGGCCGATCAACATCGGCAGCGGGCAGAGCTACACCGTGCTGGAGATCGCCGAGCGCCTGGCCCGCGCCATCGGCCGCGACATCGCGCCGGAGGTGACCGGCCGGTTCCGCGCCGGCGACATCCGCCACTGCTTCGCCGACACCGCCCGTGCCCGCGACCTGCTCGGCTTCGAGCCGGCCGTCGCGCTCGACGACGGCCTGGACGAGCTGGTCGGCTGGCTGGAGGGGCAGGTCGCCCACGACCGCGTCGACACCGCCACCCAGGAGCTCGCCCGGCGGGGGCTGGTGGCATGACCGGCGGGCCCTCGGCTGCATCCGACCGGCTCGGCGTCGTCGAATGGCTGCGCCCGGGCGAGCACGAGCGCGCCGAACGGCTGCTCGAGGGCCTGCAGCGGCTCGGCATCCGCCACCTGCGCACCGGCATCTCGTGGGCCGAGGCGCACACCGCCGCCGGCCACGACTGGTACGACTGGCTGATCCCGCGGCTGGCGCGCGAGGTCGAGGTGCTGCCGTGCGTCTGCTACACGCCGCCGTCGATCGGCATCATGGAGAAGAGCTCGGCGCCGCCGCGCGACCCGAAGGGCTACGCCGACTTCCTGGACGTGCTGGTCACCCGCCACGGCCGCCACTTCGACTGGGTCGAGCTGTGGAACGAGCCGAACAACATCAACGACTGGGACTGGCGGCTGGACCCCTGCTGGCTGACCTTCGCGAAGATGGCCGGCGGCGCGGCCTACTGGATGCAGCGGCGCGGCAAGAAGACCGTGCTGGGCGGCATGTGCCCGACCGACCCGAACTGGCTGGCCGCGATCGCCCAGCTCGGCGTGCTCGACCACATCGACGCCGTCGGCCTGCACGACTTCCCCGGCACCTGGCAGCACGACGGCACCGGCTGGGCCGACCTGGCCGCGCAGGTGCGGCGCGTGCTCGCGCACTACGGCAAGGACTGCGCGATCTGGACCACCGAAACCGGCTATTCGACGTGGCGGCGCGACGAGGCGCGGCAGCTCGACCACCTGCTCGACGCCCTGGCCGCCCCGGTGGACCGGGTCTACTGGTACGCCTATGCCGACCTGGACCCCGAGCTGCCCAGCCAGGAGGGCTTCCATGTCGACGAGCGGCACTACCACTTCGGCCTGATCCACCACGACCGGACGCCCAAGCTGCTGGCCCGCGCGCTTGAGGACGGCGGCGTTGACGAGGTCCGTCGGATCGCGCAGCTGCGCCGCCGAACCGCCCCCGCCGGCCCGCCGCGGCGGCGTACGGTGATCACCGGCGGCGCCGGCTTCGTCGGCGCCAACCTGGCCGACCGGCTGGCCGGCGCGGGCCAGGACGTCCTGATCTACGACAACCTGAGCCGGCCCGGCGTCGAGGAGAACCTGGCCTGGCTGGCCGACCGCCACGGCGCCCGGATCGCGGCCGAGATCGCCGACGTGCGCGACCCGTATACGCTGAAGGCCGCGGTCGCTCACGCCGACCGGCTCTATCACCTGGCCGCCCAGGTGGCGGTGACGACCAGCGTCGCCGACCCGGTGTTCGACTTCGAGGTCAACCTGCGCGGCACCATGACCCTGCTCGACGCGGTGCGCCGCCGCGCCGACCCGCCGCCGCTGGTGTTCGCCTCGACCAACAAGGTGTACGGGGCGCTGGCCGGGGTCGAGCTGGTCGACGACGGGTCGCGGCACGGTCCCGCCGATCCGGAATTTGCCGCCCGCGGCATCGCCGAGGACCGGCCGCTCGACTTCTACAGCCCGTACGGCTGCTCCAAGGGCGGCGCCGACCAGTACGTCCTGGACCATGCCCGCATCTACGGCCTGCCCGCCGCCGTGCTGCGCTTCAGCTGCCTGTACGGCCCGCGCCAGTTCGGCACCGAGGACCAGGGCTGGGTCGCGCACTTCCTGATCCGCACGCTCCGCGGTGAGCCGATCACCCTGTTCGGCGACGGCCGGCAGGTGCGCGACGTGCTGTTCGTCGACGATGCGGTCGACGCCTTCCTGGCCGCCCGTGCCGAGGCGCCCCGGGTGCGCGGCCGTGCCTTCAACATCGGCGGCGGGCCGGCCAACGCCGTCAGCCTGCTCGACTGCCTGGACCTGATCGCCCGCCTGACCGGCCGCCGGCCCGAGGTCGCCTTGGCCCCGTGGCGCCCCGGCGACCAGCGCTGGTACGTCTCCGACACCCGTGCCTTCGGCGCCGCCACCGGCTGGCGCGCCCGCGTCGGCGTCGAGGCCGGGATCGCCCGCCTCGCCGCCTGGCTCATCGACCGTTTCGCTCCCTCGCCTGCCGCAACCGCCACTGCCGTACGGGAGGACGTTCCGGCATGAGAGTCGCCCTGATCAACCCGAACTGGACCTTCGACGGCAGCATCTATTTCGGCTGCCGCGAGCCGCACCTGCCGCTGGAGCTGGGCTACGGCAAGGCCCTGCTGGAGCGCGCCGGCCATGCCGCGGAGATCGTCGACGGCCACCTGCAGGGTCTGAGCGACGCCGATATCCGCGCCCGCGTCGCCGCCTTCGCCCCGGACCTGACCGTGGTGACGACGGCGCCGACCTACCTGTTCTGGCGCTGTGCTCCGCCCGAGCTGCGCGTGCCGCAGCGGCTGCTGCGGGCGCTGGCCGGGGTGGCCGGGCGGACCGTGGCGGTGGGGCCGCACGGCTCGACCACGCCGCGCGCGGCGCTGGCCAAGCTCGGCGTCGATGTCGTGGTGATGGGCGAGTGCGAGGAGATCGTCCTGCGGCTGGCCGAGGCCGGCGGCGACCCGGCGCGGCTGCCGGCGGTGGCCTTCGCCGGCGGCGACGGCGGCGTGCGCGTCCACGGCGGCCCGTGGGCCTCGCGGTTCACCGATCTGCCGGCGCTCGCCTGGCCCGACGACTGGGTGACCCGCCACGGCCACCACCACCACCGCTTCGACGCCGCGCCACGCGCGCCGGGTGCGGAGGTCGAAGCCTCGCGGGGCTGCCCGTACAGCTGCTCGTTCTGCGCCAAGGAAAACTTCCGCGACAAGTACCGCCGCCGCAACCTCGGCATTCTGCTTGAGGAGATCGACCGGCTGACCGCCCAGGGCGTCGAATACCTGTACTTCGTGGACGAAATCTTCCTGCCCAACCGGGCGCTTCTCGAGGCGCTGGTCGCCCGCCCGGTCACCTTCGGCGTGCAGACGCGCATCGACCTGTGGAAGCGCGACATGCTGGACCTGCTGGGCCGCGCCGGCTGCGTGTCGATCGAGGCCGGGGTGGAGAGCCTGACGCCGGAGGGCCGCGCCGCACTCGACAAGGACTGCCGCATCGACACCGACGACCTGACCGACCGGCTGGTGTTCGCCAAGCAGCGCGTGCCGTTCGTCCAGGCCAACCTGATCGAGTCCGACTTCGACGACCCCGCCGAGCTGGACCGCTGGCGCGACGCGATCCGCGCCCGCGGCGTCTGGGCCAACGACCCGGTGCCGCTGTTTCCGTATCCGGGCTCGCCCGACTACCGAAAGCTGTGGGGCCTGCCCGACGACCGCGCCTGGGAGCGCGCCGTCGACCACTACCTGGCCCACTACGCCGCCTTCAGCGACCTGCAGGACGACGCCCCGCGTCCGCTGCCGGAGCTGGAGGCGGCCGAATGACCGCGCCCGCCGCCCCGGCGCGCGTGCTGATGACCGCCGATGCCGTCGGCGGCGTCTGGCAGTATGCCCTGGAGCTGGCCCGCGGGCTGGCCGGGCGCGGGACCGACGTCGCGCTCGCCGTCATGGGTCCGCCGCCGTCGCCGGCACAGCGCGCCGACGCCGAGGCCGTGCCGGGGCTGTCCCTGGCGGAGGGCGACTTTGCCCTGGAATGGATGCGGAGCGCCGGCGGCGACGTCGACCGTGCCGGCGACTGGCTGCTGGCGCTGGAGGCGGAGACGGCGCCGGACGTGGTGCACGTCAACGGCTATGCCCATGCCGCCCTGCCGTGGCGGGCACCCTGCCTGTGCGTCGCCCATTCCTGCGTCGCCTCGTGGTGGCGCGCCGTCAAGGGGACGGAGGCGCCGGCCGAGTGGGACGGCTACCGTGCCCGCGTCGCCCGCGGCCTCGCCGCCGCCGGCCTGGTCGCCGCCCCGACCCGCGCCTTCCTGGACGAGGTCGACCGCCTGTACGGGCCGCTGCCGCGCACCGCCGTGATCCGCAACGGCCGCACCGACCCGGCCCTGCGGCCCGGCCTGAAGCTGCCCTTGGTGTTCGCCGCCGGCCGGGTCTGGGACGAGGCCAAGAACCTCGCTGCGCTGGACGCCGTAGCGGCGGGGCTCGCCTGGCCGGTCGCCGTCGCCGGCGACACCGCCGGTCCCGACGGCGCGCACCGTCCCCTGCAGTATGCCCGCGCGCTCGGCCGACTGAGCGCCGCCGACACCGCCGCCTGGATGGTCCGCGCCGCGGTATTCGCCCTGCCGGCCCGCTACGAGCCGTTCGGGCTGGCCGTGCTGGAGGCGGCGCTGGCCGGCTGTGCCCTGGTGCTGGGCGACATCGCCACCCTGCGCGAGCTGTGGGACGGCGTCGCCGTGTTCGTCGATCCGGACGACCCGGCCGCGCTGCGCGCCGCCCTGGAGGGCCTGATCGCCGACCCCGGCCGCACCGAGACCCTGGGCCTGTCCGCCCGCGCCCGCGCGCTGACCCTGTCGCGCGCCGCCATGACCGACGGCTACCTGGAGGCCTATGCGCGGCTTGCGACGGCGGACGCGCCCGCCGCGGGGAGGGCGGCATGAAGTTCGTGCTGTTCTGCCACTCGCTGCTGTCCGACTGGAACCACGGCAACGCCCACTTCCTGCGCGGCGTCGTGCGCGAGCTGCAGGCCCGCGGTCACGCCGTGGACGTGTACGAGCCGCGCGGCGGCTGGAGCCGGGCCAACCTGGTCGCCGACCACGGGCCCGAGGCCGTCGAGGCGACCCGCGCCGCGTTTCCGGACCTGTCCTCCACGGAGTACGACCCGGACCGGCTCGACCTGGACCGGGCGCTCGACGGCGCCGACGTGGTCCTGGTCCACGAGTGGACCGACCCGGCGCTGGTCGCCCGGCTGAACCGGCGCCGTGCCGCCGGCGGCCGCTTCCGCCTGCTGTTCCACGATACCCATCATCGCGCCGCCACCGACCCGGCGGCGATGGCCGCGTACGCGCTGGACGCCTTCGATGGCGTGCTCGCCTTCGGCGCCGTCCTCCGTGACCTGTACCGCCGGCGTGGCTGGGCGCGGCGCGCCTGGGTCTGGCACGAGGCCGCCGACACCACCGTGTTCCGGCCGCTGCCCGACCGGCCGCGGGAGGGCGACCTGGTCTGGGTCGGCAACTGGGGCGACGGCGAGCGCACTGCCGAGCTGGAGACCTTCCTGCTCGGCCCCGTGCGCGCCCTGGGCCTCACGGCCCGCGCCCACGGCGTGCGCTTTCCGCCCGCAGGCCGGTACGCGTTTGCCGCGGCCGGGATCGCCTGCGCCGGCCGGCTGCCCAACCATGAGGTGCCGGAGGTGTTCGCCCGCTACGGCGCGACCGTGCACGTGCCGCGCCGGCCCTATGCCGCCGCCCTGCCGGGCATCCCGACGATCCGCGTGTTCGAGGCGCTGGCCTGCGGCATCCCGCTGGTCTGCGCGCCCTGGCACGACGCCGAAGGCCTGTTCCGGCCGGGCCGGGACTACCTGGTCGCCCGCGACGGCGACGACATGGCCCGCCACCTGCGCGCCGTGCTATCCGACCCGGACCTGGCCGCGGCGCTGCGGACCAACGGCCTCGCCGCAATCCGGGAGCGCCACACCTGCCGCCACCGCGTCGACCAGCTGCTTGCCCTGTGCGCGGGGCTGGGCGCGGCGGACGGCGCCTTCGAACAGACGCCGGCCGCCGCCGCACAACGAGGGACCTGATGCGCATCGCCTTTTTCGGCTCCAGCCTGGTGTCCGCCTACTGGAACGGCGCGGCCACCTATTACCGCGGCCTGCTGTCGGCGCTGGCGGCGCGCGGCCACCGGATCACGTTCTATGAGCCCGACGCGCTGGACCGCCAGGCGCACCGCGACATGCCGGACCCGGACTGGGCGCGCGTCGTCGTCTATCCGGCCACCCGGGAGGGCCTGGAGCGCGCGCTGGCCGACGCCGCGCCGGCCGACCTGGTGGTCAAGGCGACCGGCGTCGGGGTGTTCGATGCGGAGCTGGAGAGCGCCGTGCTGGACATCCGCCGCCCCGGCGCCCTGGCCGCGTTCTGGGATGTGGACGCGGCGGCCACCCTGGACGGGCTGGCCCGCGACCCGGCCGACCCGCTGCACGGCCTGATCCCGCACTACGACCTGGTGTTCACCTACGGCGGCGGCGACCCGGTGGTGCGCGCCTACGAGCGCCTCGGCGCCCGGGTCTGCGTGCCGGTCTACAACGCGCTCGACCCGGCCACGCATCACCCGGTGCCGGCCGAGCCGCGCTTCGCCGCCGACCTCACCTTCATCGGCAACCGCCTGCCGGACCGCGAGGCGCGGGTCGAGACGTTCTTCCTGGACGCCGCGGCGCGCCGGCCGCAGCGGCGGTTCCTGCTCGGCGGCAGCGGCTGGGCGGACAAGCCGATCCCGGCCAACGTCGATTATATCGGCCACGTCTATACCGCCGACCACAACGCGCTGAACGCCTCCGCGCTGGCGGTGCTGAACGTGACCCGCGACAGCATGGCGCGCATCGGCTTCTCCCCGCCGACCCGCGTGTTCGAGGCGGCCGGGGCCGGCGCCTGCGTGATCACCGACGCCTGGGAGGGGATCGACCGGTTCCTGGACCCGGACCGCGAGGTGCTGGTCGCCGCCGACGGCGCCGATGTCGCCGCACACCTCGACCGCCTCGCCCCGGAGCGCAGCCGCGCGATCGGCCGCGCCGCGCTGCGGCGCATGCTGGCCGAGCACACCTATGCCCACCGCGCCGCCGAGGTCGATGCGGTGCTGGCCGGCCGCGACATGCCGGCCCTGAAGGAGGCCGGCTGATGAGCGGCGCGCTGACCATCGTCGTCCTGGGCCTGTCGATCACCTCGTCGTGGGGCAACGGCCACGCCACCACCTACCGCGCGCTGCTCAAGGCGCTGGCCCGCCGCGGCCACAGGATCACGTTCCTGGAGCGCGACGTGCCGTGGTACGCCGCCAACCGCGACCTGCCCGACCCGCCGTTCTGCAGCACCCGGCTGTACGCGGACCTGACGGAGCTGCGCTCGGCCCACGCCGCCGCGGTGCGCGACGCCGACGTGGTCGTGGTCGGGTCGTATGTGCCCGACGGGGTGGCGGTGGGCCGCTGGGCGCAGGAGACGGCGCGGGGCCTGGTCGCCTTCTACGACATCGACACGCCGGTGACGCTGGCCCGCCTGGCCCGCGGCGAGGGCGAGTACATCGTGCCGGAGCTGATCCCCGGCTACGACCTGTACCTGTCGTTCACCGGCGGGCCGACCCTGGACCGGCTGGAGCGCACGTACGGCGCGCCGCTGGCCCGGCCGCTGTACTGCTCGGTCGACCCGGAGCACTACTTCCCGGAGGACCGGGGGCGCGACCTGGACCTGGGCTATCTCGGCACGTACAGCCCGGACCGCCAGCCCAAGGTGGAGGCGCTGCTGCTGGAGCCGGCGCGGCGCCGGCCCGACCTGCGCTTCGCCGTCGCCGGGCCGCAGTACCCGGACACCGAGGGCTGGCCGGCCAACGTCGCCTGGCAGCCGCACCTGCCGCCGGCGGCGCACCGCGGCTTCTACAGCCGCCAGCGCTTCACCCTGAACGTGACCCGTGCCGACATGGTCGCCGCCGGCTGGTCGCCCAGCGTGCGCCTGTTCGAGGCGGCGGCCTGCGCCACACCCATCATCACCGACCGGTGGGACGGCCTGGACACCCTGTTCGCCCCCGGCCGCGAGATCCTGGTCGCGGAGGGCCCCGCCGACGTGCTGGCGCATCTGGCCGGCCTGCCCGAGGCGGAGCGCCGGGCGATCGGCCGGGCGGCGCGGGCGCGGGTGCTGGCCGCGCACACCGCCGAGCATCGCGCCGCCGAGTTCGAAGCCCATGTCGCTGAAGCCGCGCGGCGCCGACAGCCGCGCCCGTCGGCGGCACGGCTGTCGGCCTGACCGGCTCCCCGAGCCACGGGAGGACCCGCCCTTATGACCAGACCGATGAACGGACACATGAACGGATCCGGGAAAGCCGTCCGGCCCGGCCGCGTGCTGGTCGCCGGCGGCGCCGGGTTCCTCGGCTCGCACCTGTGCGAGCGGCTGCTGGCCGACGGCCACGAGGTGCTGTGCGTCGACAACCTGGCGACCGGCAGCCTGCGCAACGTCCGCCACCTGCTCGACAACCGGCGCTTCGTCCTGCTGCGCCACGACATCGTCGAGCCCCTGGCCGAGCTCGTGTCGGCCGAGGTGGACGCGATCTACAACCTGGCCTGCCCGGCCTCGCCGGTGCACTACCAGATGGACCCGGTGCAGACGGTCAAGACCAGCGTGGTCGGCGGCCTGAACCTGCTGGAGCTGGCGCGGCGCTCGGGCGCGCGCATCCTGCAGGCGTCGACCAGCGAGGTCTACGGCGACCCGCTGGAGCACCCGCAGGGCGAGGGGTACTGGGGCAACGTCAACCCGATCGGGCCGCGCGCCTGCTATGACGAGGGCAAGCGCTGCGCCGAGACGCTGTTCTTCGACTATCACCGCCGGCACGGCGTGCCGATCCGCGTGGCGCGCATCTTCAACACGTACGGGCCGCGCATGCACCCCGACGACGGCCGCATCGTCGCCAATTTCGTCCTGCAGGCGCTGCGCGGCGAGCCGCTGACCGTGTACGGCGACGGCCGCCAGACCCGCGCCTTCTGCTATGTGGCCGACATGGTCGAGGGGCTGGTCCGCCTGATGGGCGCGCCGGACGACCTGATCGGCCCGGTCAACCTGGGCAACCCGGCCGAGCTGCCGGTGCTCGAGCTGGCCCGGCGCGTGATCCGCCAGAGCCGGTCGCGGTCCGAGGTCGCGTTCCGTCCGCTGCCCGTCGACGACCCGCGCCGCCGCCGCCCGGACATCTCGCGGGCGCGCGACCGCCTGGGCTGGACCCCGGGCACGCCCCTGCGCACCGGCCTGGCCCGCACCATCGCGCACTTCCGCGCCCGGCTGGCGGAGGGCGAGGCCGCGCCCGCCCCCGTGGCCGCCGCCCGTGACCGTACGGCCGAGGCGGGGCCGGAGCCGGTGCATCCCTGACCTGGGCGGCGATCAGCCGTAACGAGTCGCTGCCGCTCAGTCGTCGCGGAACACGTCGGCCGGCGTGCGGGCGTCCAGAATGCGCTCGCTCCAGGCGTCGAGCCGGCCGTTGTCCGCGGTGCGGACCCGCGCCTCGACCTCCGGCGCGACCCTGCCGAACCGCCGGCCGAGCTGGCGCAGCAGGATGTCCGCTTTTCCTTCGGCTTTCCCCTTGGCCTCACCTCTGGCCTCGCCTTCGATCAGCCCCTTGGCCAGGCCTTCATTGAACCCTTCGGTCAGCCACTTCTGCGCGGTCCGGGTGAGCATGCTCTCCTCCTCCTCGGGGACCACATCCTGGAGAATGTCGCGGACCAGCTCGCCGTGCGGATCCTCGACCAGGTGGCCCACCAGATAATACAGGAAGGTCAACAGGTCGTCATGCCCCAGACGGAGCGCCTCGCGGGCGATGCGCCGCAGCTTGCGCCGGTCGCTGCGGCGCAGCCGGCCATGCTTGAGGATCAGCAGCCCGACGCGCAGGGCCCGCTCCCGCGACAGCCGGGCGTCGGGGATCCGGCCCACGTCGACCAGACTGTAGCGGAAGTCCAGGCACCAGGGCCGGACGGCGTCGTCGGCCTCGGTCACCTCGGCCAGCGACAGGGGCACATCCCACGGCGCGGCGCCGTGATGGACGACGAGGGTGACCAGCGCCGGCAGCGGGCGCAGCGAGCCGTCGGGATCGCGGCCCTCGGTGCGGTCCCAGTGTTCGAGGATCTGGGCCTGATAGCCCAGGAGCTGCAGGCCGACGCGGGGATCCGGGTCCGCCTTGTGCTCGACCAGGGTGTAGATCAGCACCGGCCGGCCGGTCGTGGTCCGGGTCCTGTACAGGCGGTCGGTCTGGTACTTGCGCAGCCGGCGCGAGACGAAGCTGCCCGGCACGTGCTCCGGCGGGTCGTCGGTCAGCAGGGCGACCACCTCCGGCGGCAGGCGCTCGCGCAGCAGGGTGCCGGCGTTGCCGGGCCTGTCGAGCAGCGTCTGGAAGAACGCGTCGTGGCGCTGGACCTTGCGGGACGGCATGGCGATCTGTTGCGGCCTGGTCTCGAAGCCGGGCCGGAACGGCCGGCAAGACGGACGGGTCCTGCCGCAGCGTCATGCCCGACGGGGCGGAACCGGTTTCACTCTTTGGTATTCGAGGGCGCGGATGTGAATCAACCCTGATAGGTCAGGCTGAGTCGGCCATGTCCGGCCCTTGCCGGCGCTCCCCGCGACCGGCGAGATTGCGGCCGTCCACGGGCGCGGTGCGGCGGCTGCACCGCCGCTGCACCCTCCCGCAACCAGGGCGTTGCGCGCTAATGCCCTGTCCGGGTTGGGTTTTCGGCCTGCGTGCAACATTTGCAACGGGCAACGCGGCCTGTTGCAAACGGGCGGCCCGTGCCCCCCGTCTGCGGCCCCACGTGGCGCGGCAGCCGGCTGCCGGAATCGGCTTTCCGGCCGCGGAATGGCGCAGGATGGGAGCCGCACCATGGTGCGAAGCGGCGTCCGGCACGCAGGGATGCCGGATCGCGCCGATGATGGTGCCCCGGCGGAAAGGCCGATGCTGTCCGGCTCCATGCGCATGCACGCCTCCCTGGCCGATCCACGGACGGGCAGGATGTCAGAAAAAATTCCTAGGCACAAGCGTTTCCGGCGCGCCATTGAAGCCGAGTCGCCCGCCGGGGGCAGGTCCCGTTCCGGTCTCACCAAGATCAGGGAAACGGCCTGGGCGCGCCTCCCCTGCCGGCAATTCTTGACTTTCGGCCCGCATGACGAAACTACTGAAAGTTAGGTTGGCACCGGGGGAAGGGGACAGGGCGATGACGCGGACCTACCGCTTTCGGATCGATGCGTTCACCCCGGAAACCATCCCCATGGCGCGGCTGGCCGAGTACATGCAGCGCTTCGCGGCCATTCTCGGCCACGAATCGGCGGTCCATTTCGCGGGGCTGGAGCCGGGCAGTGCGCAGATCGTCAGTACCGTCGACTTTACCGAGGCGCCCAAGGTGCACAGCCGCCTCGATGACGTGCGCCGCGGCGAAGCGCCGCCGGACCTGATGAAGCTGGTCGATGCGCTCGACAGCCAGCTTGCCGAGGACAACGCGGTCGGCAGCCTGTGCGAGGACATCGATGGCGGAACCGCGGAGATCATCGCCTTTCCCGGCCGCAACCGGCCAAAGCCCATGCGCCTTGGCCCGTTTACCGAAGAGGGCAGTCTGGACGGCGTGCTGGTCAGCATCGGCGGCGTCGACGACACGGTGTCGCTTCAGCTTCAGAACGGCCCCGTCCGATACACCGGGTGCGAGACGACCCGTGACCTCGCCCGGCAGCTCGCCCGGCACCTGTTCGAGCCGGTCCGCATCCATGGCACCGGCCGCTGGCTGCGCGAAGCGGACGGCACCTGGACGCTGCGCAAGTTCAGGGTGCGGCGCTTTGACGTGCTGGAGCGCGAAGACCTGAAGGATGTCGTCGCCCGGCTTCGCGCGGTCGAGGGCAGCGGCTGGCGCGATCTCGAAGACCCTGTTGCCGCGCTGACGGCGATGCGCAAGGGTGAGACGGGGCCGCACTGATGGTGGTCCTCGACGCGACGGTGCTGCTGCTCGTCCTCGATCCGCGGGCGCGGCCGCCACTGGATCCCGGTACCGGTCAGCCGGTCGACCGTGCCGCCGACCGGATTGCTGCGCTGATCGACCGATTGTCCAAAGACGTTGAAAAAATCGTCATTCCGACGCCAGCACTGAGCGAGGTGCTGGTTTACGCCGATCAGGCGATGCAGCACTATCTGGAAATTCTGGACAAAGGATCCTGCTTCCGGATTGCCGCATTCGGCCAGAAGGCGGCGATCGAGGCTGCCGTGGCTACGCGCGATGCGATCCGTCGAGGCGGCCGCCGCGTCGATGCCGATCCGGACTCGACCGTGGCAAAAATCAAGTTCGATCGTCAAATTGTCGCGATCGCCAAGGCCGAGGGTGCACGAGCCGTCTATTCCGACGATGACGACGTGGTCCGCTACGCACGACAGGCCGGACTGGAAGCCTCCCGTACAGCCGATCTGCCACTGCCATCCGAAGATCCGCAGGGCGACCTGCTGTTCCAGCCGCCATGCCTGGCCCGGCGCCGGCGGAGGGCAATGCCGCCGCCAAACCCGGTCATGTGTCCCGAAGGCCTCAAGAGCCACCATAAGGTTGTCATTCCCGCGAAAGCGGGAACCTCGACGGTGGTGCGCGCGCTGCCGGCCGGCGGCGCACTTTGCGTGCTGCCGCAGCCGTCCCGGCGTCCATCGAGGTTCGCGCTTTCGCGGGAATGACAGCCTGTGCGGCGACGCCCTGCATGGTTTCCCCTCCATGCGACCCGAATTCCCTTCGGTTTCTCATAATGCGCATTTCGCGTGTCAAGCGATACGCGTTCTGGTAATCCCTGTCCGGCGCAAAAAAGAACAACCACCGGCACGGTTCGCTTTGGAGACGGCGGCGCAGTTCATCGCCAGGTGGCAGGCGTCCGCGGGGTCGGAGCGGGCGAACTAAACTATCAGGGGTTCCTGATCGACCTGGCACGGCTGGTCGGGGCGCCGGCGCCCGACCCGGCGACCGGGGACCCGGCGCGCGACGCCTATGTGTTCGAGCGGCCGGTGCGCATCGAACGGCCGGACGGCACCGCCACCACCAACTTCATCGGCCTGTACAAGCGCGGCTGCTTCGTCCTGGAGGCCAGGCAGGGCAGCGACGCCAGGCCCAAGCTGGACCGCGAAACCCCGCCCGACCTGTTCGCCCCCGGCCCCGCCACCGGCCGGCGCCGAGGCACCGCCGTGCGCGGCGCCATCGCCCGCACCTTCAAGGGCCGCCGCACCGCCGCCATCCGCGAGGCCCTGGAGGAATGGCGGGAGACGGATGTCGCAGTCTGATCGCGCAGATTAGGTGCAGCGCAGCAAAATCCCTGTTCGGTGACGCTTGATCGGAAACTCCGTTGCACGCAGAACCGCTCCGAGCAATGCCCGCAACCATGCGGAAGCATGTATGACCGCACAAAGGATGCGTTTTATTGAACTTTGCAGGCACGCACAGCTTTACCGGTCCAAGCATGTTGACACTCGTTCCTTCGTAGCGTACACAGCGCCCGAATCAGGTCGGGGTTGTAGTTATGAAAAGATTTCTCGTTAAGCCGCGGCTGGATAAGTCGGTCGACGAGCTGACTTTCATCTCGCGGGATGCCCGCAGCAGCAATCGGCTCGATCAACTGACACTGGTGCGGGATATTCGCGCCAGAAATCCTGGTCAGGATGACATCGACCGCCGCCTCAGGGAGGAAAACGTTAAGGGGAAGGAGGATTTCCGGCTGATTTCCGACCTTGCTCTCGGCGCCTCGGTGACCGGTACGCGCATCATCGAAGCCTCGGAAGAGACGGCCGAACAGATAGAAAAGGATCTGGGATCTACGGCCCACGTCATTGCCGACCAGAAGCTGTCGCTGATCGAGCCGACGAAGCGTCAGGGTCGGCGCACGGATAGATTGCTGGACGACCAGCTTTGGCATTTATCGGCGATTGGATACAAGGATGCGCGTCAACGCGGATTGGCGCGCTCGGGGGAAGGCGTTACGGTCGCCGTGATGGACACCGGCGTGCAGCACGACGTGCCAGAGCTGGAGGGCCGTGTGCACGATTCCGTCCGGATTGACAGCCGTACCGGCGAAATATGGCAGGATTTGCCGTCGGTTGATACGTCCGGCCACGGCACCCACGTGGCCGGACTGATTTGCGGGAAGAAAGTCGGCGTCGCGCCGGGAGCAAAAGTGGTCAACTGCACATTGCTACCCAATGGCGCCGGAACGTTGAGCGGATTCGTGCTCGCCATCGAGTGGGCCGCCTCTCGTTCGGACATTGACATCGTGAACCTGTCAGCGGGCATTCCCGGCTACTTGTCGGAAATGGAAGACGTGATCTACGGCCTCTTGGGGGCGGGCATCTTGCCGGTTGTAGCAGTGGGAAACGAAGGCCGTCATCGGACGCGGAGCCCTGGAAATTATCGTGACGTACTTTCAGTCGGTGCGGCGACAAAAAACTACAAGGTGACCAGCTTTAGCGGGAGCGCCAACATCATATCAAATGGTCAACTTTATTCCGTCCCGCATTTGGTCGCGCCCGGCGACAGCGTTTATTCATGCGTTCGTGATGGGGACTATGAAGCATGGGACGGAAGCTCGATGGCCGCGCCGATCGTCTCGGGCATTGCGGCTTTGGTTCTCGAGCGCCGCAAAGAAATGAGTGTTCTTGAGCTTATGGAGATCATACTTGATAAATGCAGAGATTTGCATACAATTAAGGAAAGGCAGGGTATGGGGATGGTTCAGGTGATCTGAAGCACCCGACCGTGGTGTAGGATAGGGGGGAGCGCGATGAAGGTGAGCCCTGAAGCGAGAGATAAGGCGGACCCCAAGCTGCTGTCCACGCTTGGCAAAGCGGATGAAGATGACACCTTGCGTGTGATCCTGACGCTCGGGGAAGAGCCTTTTGCGCGTACGATTCCCAGGTTTCACGGCTCCTTCGGCGACCGCACGGCGGCGCGCCGGGTCCTGACCGAAGAGCGCAAGGCCATGGTCGCGAACCAGATCGGCGATGTCGTGGAGCACCTGCGACGGCTGCCGCTGCGCATCAACGGCGGCGAGATCAGTCCGATGGTCGTGGCGGAGGGACCGGCGAAAGCAATCGTTGAGGCGCTCGAAACGTTCGGCGTGCGGCACGGAACGCTCGACCGCGCGTTCACGGTTATTGAGCCGCGCCGCGCAGCCGTCTGGTAAGCGCCGCTTCGGGCGGCTTTGACCCCAGGGTCCAGCGGCATACTGTAGCAGATGTGGGCATATTCCACAGCCGCGCCGGGCCCGCCGCCCAGGTCCAGGACGAACTGGCCGTCACGGTCGCCGCGGCCGCCGTCGCCCCGCGCCCGCTGCCCGACCGCATCGCCGCCGTCCGCGACGCCCTGTCCGCCCTGGGCGGCACCGCCGGGCTCCGGGACATCGCCCGCACCTTCAAGGGCCGCCGCACCCCCGCCATCCGCGAAGCCCTGGACGCCCTGGTCACCCTCGGCCTCGCCGAATCCGCCGGCGACCTGTACGCCCTGGCGGAGGAGCGCCGCCGCAAGGCAGCGTCGTAGGGCGGCGTCGTAGGGCAGCGTCGTAGGGCGGCGTCGTAGGGCGGCCGGAGCGCAGCGACGCCCGCCGCACGCCGGCGCCATCGCGCACAATGCCGTCGCGGCGATCCCGGCGGCAGGGCGTCTCGCCGGCCTGGCGCCGGGATTGTGGAGATACCGTGTGGACCCGTGGCGGCGCCGGGCGTCGGGCGTCGCTACGCTCCGGCCGACCTACCGCAATCGGGACCCGCAATCGGGATCCGCAATCGGGATCCGCAATCGGGGATCGAAACCGGGGCCTCTCGCCGGCCCGGCGCCGGGATTGCGGAGATACCGTGTGAACCCGTGGCGGCGCCGGGCGTCGGGCGTCGCTACGCTCGAGCCGCCCTACGGCGTGTGCCGGCAGGCCGAACCCATAGGGCCGGCACAACACTTCCGTGCATGACGCCACGGCTTTGGCGGGTTATCCTCTCTGCCCGTCGTCCTGGCAACCGCGCCTCCCGCCATGCCCTCCCGCCCGGTCCAGCGCCACGAGGCGTTCTTCCAGACGCTGCTCGACAAGCCCGGAACCGCCGGCACGCTGCTGCGCGAGCGCCTGCCGGCGGAAGTGGCCGCCCTGCTCGTCGGCGACCCGCCCGAGCTCATGCCCGGCAGCTTCGTGTCGCGGCGGCTGCGCAAGTACCACACCGACCGGCTGTACAAGTCCCGCACCGTAACCGGCCGGCCGGTGCTGCTGTACACCCTGATCGAGCACAAGTCGGAGCCCGACCCGCGCATCGGCCTGCAGCTCCTGGGCTACCAGTATCGCATCCTGGACCACTGGGACCGCACCGAAGGCCGCAATCCCGACAACTCGCCGCGGCCGCTGCCGGCCGTGGTGACCCTGGTCGTCTATCACGGCGCCGCGGCCTGGGACATCCCGCAGTCGCTGGCCGAGGCGACCGATGCCGACGACGCGGTCCGCCCGTACCTGCTGGACTTCCGCTACAGCTTGGCCGACCTGGGCCGGATCCCGGATGCCCGCCTGTCGCAGGACCGCGCCCTGCGCGTCGGCCTGCTGATCCTCAAGCACGGCCCGCTCAGGCGCAGCGACCGGCGCAAGCTGCTGCGCATCGCCCGCGAGGTGCAGCGCCGCGGCGATGACGACCTGTTCACGTTCATGTACTATCTGCTCGGCCATCTGGTGGATGACCCGCGCGGCGACCTGGCCCGCGACATCCTGCGCCAGCTGGTCCCCGGAGAGGAGGCATACATGCTCACCCAGACCGCCCAACAGTGGGTCGCCCAGGGCAGGGCCGAGGGCAGGGCCGAGGGCGAAACCAGCGGCAAGGCGCACATGCTCCTGCGGCTGCTGGTGCGGCGCTTCGGGCCGCTGCCGCCGGAGATCGAGGCGCGGGTCCGCAGCGCCGACGACGCCCGCCTGGACGACTGGAGCGACCGGATCCTGGACGCCGACGACCTGGCCGAGGTGTTTCACGATAGTTGAGGCTTGGTCGCCCTCAACCGCGAGCGCGCCGCCGAGGAGGCCCGCGGCCTGGTCCGCTGGCTGCGCCCCGCCTTCCGGGACCCCGACCACGGCAAGGCGAAGCCCGGCCGCCCAGGTCCGGGACGAGCTGACCGTCACGGTCGCCGCCGCCGCAACCGCCGTGGCTCCGCGCCCGCTGCCCGACCGCATCGCCGCCGTCCGCGACGCCCTGTCGGCCCTAGGCGGCAAGGCCGACCTGCGCGCCATCGCCCGCACCTTCAAGGGCCGCCGCACCCCAGCCATCCGCGAGGCCCTGGACGCCCTGGTCACCCTCGGCCTCGCCGAATCCGCCGGCGACCTGTACGCCCTGGCGGAGGAGCGCCGTCGCAGGGCAGCGTCGTAGGGCGGCGTCGTAGGGCGGCCGGAGCGCAGCGACGCCCGCCGCACGCCGGCGCCATCGCGCACAACGCTCTCGCGGCGATCCCGGCGGCAGGGCCTCTCGCCGGCCCGGCGCCGAGGTTGCGGAGATACCGTGTGGACCCGTGGCGGCGCCGGGCGTCGGGCGTCGCTTGCGCTCCGGCCGACCTACCGCGGCGGGCGCCCCCGCGGGCGCGGCCCTACTCCTCGCGCAGGCCGCGGCGGAAGGTGTCCACGAACGGGTCCAGCAGATAGGCCAGCGCGGTGCGTTCGCCGGTCAGGATCAGGACTTCGGCGGGCATGCCGGGGAGCAGCTGGATGCCCTCGTCCAGGGCGTCCAGGCGGTCGCGGTCGACCTCGACGCGGGCCAGGAAGTAGGGCTCGCCGGTGGCCTCGTCGACCAGGCGGTCGGCGGAGACCTGGCGGACCCGGCCGTCGATGCGCGGCAGGTTGCGCTGGCGGTAGGCGGTCAGGTGCACCTGGGCGGTCTGGCCGGGGGCGACCGCGTCGATGTCGATCGGGGCCACGCGCGCGTCGATCAGCAGGTCCTCCTCGAACGGCACGATGTCCAGGATCGGCTCGCCCGGCCCGATCACGCCGCCCACGGTGTGGAACCGGAGGTCGACGACCGTGCCCGCCACCGGGGCGATGACCACGGTGCGGGTCAGCACGTCCTCGCTGGCGCGCAGGTCCTCCGCCACCTCGGACAGCTCGCTGCGCACCTGGGTCAGCTCCTCGGTGACCTCGTCCTCGCGCCGGGCGTCCAGGTCGAGGATCTGCAGCTCGGTCTCGCCGATGCTCTGGCGGGCGCGGGCGATCGCCGCGCGGTTGGCGGCGCGCGCCCCGGTGATCTCGGCCTCGGCGCGCTGCAGGGCGAGCAGGCGGGGCAGCCGCTCCAGCCCCTGGGAAATCAGCTGCTCGACGTTGCCGATCTCCTGCGCGATCAGCTCGAGCTGCCGTTCCTGGCTGTCGATCTGCGCCTCCAGCCCGGCGATCTCCTCATCCAGCTGCGCGATGCGCTGGCGCAGGATGGCCCCGCGGCCCTCGTGCGTGCGCCGGCGCACCTCGAAGCGGGCGGTCTGGTCGGCGATCACGTCGGCGACCTCGGCATCGTCGGCGGCGGCCGCGATCACCGCGGCGGGGAAGGCGATCTGCCCGGCGCCGGCCGCCTCGGCCAGCAGCCGCGCCTCGACGGCGCGCAGGGTGCGGTAGCGGCTCATGCGGGCGTCGCGCCGGGCGCGGGCGCCGATGTCCTCCAGCACCACCAGCGGGTCGCCGGCCGCGACCCGGCTGCCGTCGCGGACCGGCAGCTGGCGGATGATGCCGCCCTCCAGGTGCTGCACCACGCGGCGGCTGCCGTCCGGGCTGATCACGCCCGGCGCCACCGCCGCGCTGGCCAGCGGCGCCACCGCCGCCCAGCCGCCGACGCCGCCGAACAGCACCAGGATCAGGGCCAGCCCGAGCCCCAGCGGGCCGCGCAGGCGCCGCGCCAGCCCGCGGGTCACGGACGCCTCGGGCGGCTGGTCGTTGCGGGCGGGGCGGGCGAGGGGGCGTTGCGCGGTCATCGGGTCATCCGGTGGCGGGCTGAACGGCGGGCTGGGCGGCGGGCTGGGCGGGCGGCGCGGCGGCCGGCGTCTCGACCGGGCGCGGCCCCTTCAGCCGGGTCAGCACCGCCTCGCGCGGGCCGAACGCCTCGACCGCGCCGTCGCGCAGCAGCAGCAGCTTGTCGACGTGGGCCAGCACGCTGACCCGGTGGGCGACCATGATCACCGTGGTGCCCTGCGCCTTCAGCGCCGCCATGGCGTCGACCAGCGCGGCCTCGCCCTCGGCGTCCAGGTTGGCGTTGGGCTCGTCGAGCACGACCAGCCGCGGCCGGCCGAACAGGGCGCGCGCCAGCCCGACGCGCTGGCGCTGGCCGGCCGACAGCACCGCCCCGGCCTCGCCGACCGGCGTGTTGTAGCCGTCGGGCAGGTGCAGGATCATGTCGTGCACCCCGGCCAGCCTGGCGGCGGCGATCACCGCGCCGTCGTCGGCCGCGCCCAGGCGGGCGATGTTGTCGCGCACCGTGCCGCCGAACAGCTCGACGTCCTGCGGCAGGTAGCCGATGTGGGCGCCCAGCGCGGCGCGGTCCCAGGCGTGCACCTCGGCCGAATCGAGCCGGACGTGGCCGGCGGTCGGCCGCCAGATGCCGACGATCAGCCGGCACAGGGTGGTCTTGCCCGAGGCCGACGGCCCGACGATGCCGAGCACGTCGCCCGCCGCCACGTCGAGCGACACGCTCTTGAGGATCGGCGGGGCGTCGCCGCGGCGCGCCCCCGGCGGCAGCAGCGTGACCCGGTCGACCGTCACCCGCCCGGTCGGCGGCGGCAGCTCCATCGCCGGCGGCGGCGCCGGCGCGGCGCGCAGCAGCGCCTGCAGCCGGCCGTGCGCGATGCGGGCCGCGACCATCTGCTTCCAGGCGCCGATGGCCTGCTCCACCGGGGCCAGCGCGCGGCCGAGCAGGATCGACCCGGCGATCATGCCGCCCGCGGTCAGCTCGCCGCGGATCACCAGGAAGGCGCCCAGGCCCAGGATCGCCGACTGCACGAACAGGCGCAGGAACCGCGAGGTGCCGACCAGCAGGCTGCCGCGGTCGCCGGCCCGCTCCTGGCCGTCCAGGGCGCGGGCGCCGGACTTGTGCCAGCGCGCCGTCAGCGCCGGCAGCAGGCCCATGGCGTGCACCACGTCGGCGTTGCGCAGCGCCGCCTCGACGCCGGCGTGCGCCTCCACCGAGCGCCGGTTGGCCTCGCGCAGCGGCGCCCGGGTGCTCAGCTCGTTGGCCACCGCCACGGCGAACAGCAGCACCGCCGCGCCCAGCGCCAGCATGCCCAGCCACGGGTGCAGCAGCCAGATCACGGCAATGAAGATCGGCACCCACGGCGCGTCGACCAGCGGCTGGATGCCCTGGCCGCCCAGGAACGAGCGGACCTGCGCCAGGTCGCGCAGCCCCTGCGCCCCGACCGGCTCCCCGGCCAGCCGGCGGGCCAGCCCGGCGCGGATCAGCTCCGGCGTCAGCGTCTCCTCCAGCCACGCGCCCAGCCGGTTGAACACCCGCCCGCGCGCCGTTTCCAGCCCGCCCAGCACCAGAAAGGCAAAGCCGACGACGACGGTCAGCAGGATCAGCGTCTCCACGCTGCCGCTGGCCAGCACCCGGTCGAACACCTGCATCATGTACAAGGGCGAGACCAGCATCAGCAGGTTGACGAACAGGCTGAACACCACGATCAGCACGAACGCTGGCCGCGCCCGGCGCAGGGTGGTGTCGAGCGGCGTGGGTTCGGGTCGGCCCATGGAGGCAGGAGGCATGGCGATCCTCGGCGGCTGTTCTGTCGAGCGGCCGTATGGTCAAACAAGTGAACTGTCGAGTATGCGTCTTTCTGGTCAATGCACGCTTTTGGGCTCAACGGACAAAAGCATGCCTTGAACGTAGCGGCCGGCATCCGGTAGGTGCATTGGATGCCGGCCGCTCTGGCGAAGTCAATAGCAATTTCTGGATATAAACCGATGGCTGCGATCCTCGCGTATAGTATCTTCAGGATGGCTGCGCACTGCTACGTATGTTGGTGAGCGCAGAGGGGCAGAAACCGTCGTTTGAGCACCCGGATGGCAGCTATAACATTATACCCATCTGTACAGGGATAGCGCACAAGCATTGTAAGAAAAATAATAACGCAAACATCATCAACATGACATTCCAATAACGCGTTTAGCCGCTATCAACAGCCCGGCAACATCGAAGCCCGGATCCGCCGCAACCGGCGGTCTCCGTGACCTGCATCGGGCTGCCTCCGGACATGGACCGCATTGTCCGGCGTCCGCTCGCCAATCTGTCTCCTCTTCTCGCCACCGTACGGGACTGTCCTGCAATGGCCTACACGCTGCAAATACTGCACGCCTCCGATCTCGAAGGTGGCGTGGACGCCATCGACAACGCGCCGAAATTCGCTGCGATCGTCGCGCGGCTGGAAGAGCTCGCGGTGGACACCGCGGACGGGGGCACGGCGGTGCCGGACACCGTCGTGCTGTCGGCCGGGGACAACTACATTCCCGGGCCGTTCTTCAACGCCGCCGCCGACGGCTCCCTGCGCGCGCCGCTGCAGGCGTTCTACGAGGACCTGTTCGGGCTCGAGGACGGGGCGCTGTCCGACCTGCGCGAGGGCGTCGGCCGGGTCGACGTGTCGATCATGAACGCGATCGGGTTCGACGCCTCGGCGCTCGGCAACCACGAGTTCGACGCGGGCCCCGGCACCCTGGCCGACATCATCGCACCCGACATCCGCGGTTCGGAGCCGGCCGACGTGCGCTGGCTGGGCGCCCAGTTCCCGTACCTCAGCGCCAACCTGGACGTCTCGGGCGAGGCCGGCCTGGCCGACCTGGTCACCGACGAGGTGCGGCCGGCCGACGCCTTCCGGTCCACGCCGGACGACCTGGACGCCGCCGCGGCGGCGCCGAAGCTGGCCCCGTCGACGGTCATCGAGCTGGGCGAGGAGCGGATCGGCGTGGTCGCGGCGACCACGCCGCTGCTCGAGCAGTTGTCCTCGACCGGCGACGTGACGGTGCGCGAGCCCGGCGCCGGCACCAACGACATGGCGGCGCTCGCGCAGATCCTGCAGCCGGAGATCGACGCGCTGACCGGCCAGGGCATCGACAAGGTGGTGCTCGTCACCCACCTCCAGCAGATCGCGCTGGAGCAGGACCTGGTGCCGCGGCTGAGCGGCGTGGACGTCGCCATCGCCGGCGGGTCCGACACCATCCTGGCCGACGACACCGACGCGCTGCGCCCCGGCGACGCGGCCGCCGGTCCGTACCCGATCGTCACCACCAACGCCAGCGACGACGACGGCGACGGCAGCCCGGACCCGGCGCTGATCGTCAGCACCGGCGGCGAGTACGGCTATGTCGGCCGCCTGGTCGTGACCTTCGACGACAACGGCGTGGTCCTGCCCGACAGCATCGACCCGGCCGTCAGCGGGGCCTTCGCGACCACCGACGAGACGGTGGCGGCGCTGTACGGGGGCGACTTCGATACCGACGGCGACGGCGAGATCGACGACGCCGACAGCTCCGGCGACATCGCGCCGGCGGACACGGACCCCTTCGCCGAGGGCTCCCCGGGCGGCCGGGTACGCGCGCTGACCGATGCCGTCGAGGACGTGGTCATCGCCAAGGACGGCGAGATCTTCGGCCGGACGGCGGTGTTCCTGGACGGCAGCCGCGAAGAGGTGCGCACCCAGGAGACCAACCTGGGCAACCTGACCGCCGACGCCAACCTGGCCGCCACCCGGGCCATCGACCCGGACGTCATGGTCTCGATCAAGAACGGCGGCGGCATCCGGGCGCCGATCGGCGAGATCGTCGACACCGGCGAGGGCACCTCCAGGGAGGTGCCGCCCCAGCCCAACCCGCTCAGCGGCAAGGAAGAGGGCGAGATCTCCGAGCTCGACATCGAGAACAGCCTGCGCTTCGACAACGAGCTGACGCTGCTGACGCTGAGTGCGGAGGATCTGCTGGCGGTGATCGAGCACGGCGTGGCGGCGACGGAGCCGGGGGCCACGCCGGGACAGTTCCCGCAGGTCGGCGGCATGGCGTTCAGCTTCGATCCGGATCTGCCGGCGGGCGACCGGGTGCAGTCGCTGGCCATCCTCGGCGACGACGGCGAGGTCACGGACGTGATCGCGCGCGACGGCGCCCTGGTCGGCGACCCCGGCCGAGAGATCCGCGTCGTCACCCTGAACTTCCTGGCCGACGGCGGCGACGGCTATCCGTTCCCCGAGCTCGGCCGGGACCGCGTCGACACCGGCATCGGCGAGCAGCAGGCGCTGGCCGACCTCCTGCGGGCCGACTTCTCCGAAACGCCGTTCATGCAGGCGGACGTGCCGCCGGCCGAGGACACCCGCATCCAGAACCTGGAGGTCCGCGACGACACCGTGCTGCCGGCCGAGGCGGCGCAGGAGACCATCACGCTGACGCCGCTCGGCCGGTTCGAGTCGCCCGACGGCACCGCCGAGATCGTCGCCCACGACCCGGCCACGCAGCGGCTGTTCGTCACCGACAGCGACAACGACCGCGTCGACGTGCTCGACGTGAGCGACCCCGCCGCGCCGGAGCGGCTGTTCTCGATCGACGTCGCGGAGGACGTCGGCGATGCGGTCGGCGGCGTCACCAGCGTTGCGGTCAACGGCGGGCTGATCGCCGTCGCCATCGAGAACAGCGATGCCGACGCCGACGGCCTGGTCGCCTTCTATACCAATGCCGGCCGCCCGCTCGGCACCGTGACCGTCGGCAACCTGCCCGACATGCTCGCGTTCACCCCGGACGGGACCGCGCTGCTCGTCGCCAACGAGGGCGAGCCGACCGATGCGGGCGACCCGCCGGGCTCGATCAGCATCGTCGACCTGTCGACCGGCCTGATCGGCGCCGGCGTCGAGACGCTCACGTTCGAGGCGTTCGATGCCCAGGCGCTGCGCGAGGAGGGCGTGCGCATCTTCCCCGGCAAGACCGCCGCCGAGGACCTGGAGCCGGAGTTCATCGCCGTCTCGCCCGACGGCACCACCGCCTTCGTGACCCTGCAGGAGAACAACGCGGTTGCGGTGGTCGACATCGCCAACGGGACGATCGCCGACATCGTGCCCCTGGGCAGCAAGGAGCACGGCCTGGACGGCAACGGCCTGGACGCCAGCGACCGGGACGGCGGGATCAACATCCAGCCCCGGCCGGTCAACGGGCTGTTCATGCCCGACGCGATCGCCTCGTACACGGCCGCCGACGGACAGACCTATTACGTGACCGCCAACGAGGGCGACGCCCGCGACGAGGACGCCCGCGTCGCCGACCTGAGCCTCGACGACGAGGCGTTCCCGGACGCCGACAGCCTGCAGGACGAGGCCGCCCTGGGCCGGCTGGAGGTCTCCACGATCGACGGCGACACCGACGGGGACGGCGATTTCGACGCGCTGTTCAGCTACGGCGCCCGCTCGTTCTCGATCTGGGACTCCGCCGGCAACCGGGTGTTCGACAGCGGCGACGCCTTCGAGCGGATCACCGCGGACCAGGTCCCCGACCTGTTCAACAGCAACGGCACGCCCGACACCTTCGACGAGCGCAGCGACAACAAGGGCCCCGAGCCCGAAGGCGTCGCCGTCGGCGAGATCGACGGGCAGACCTTCGCCTTCATCGGCCTGGAACGGGTCGGCGGGATCATGGTGTACGACGTCTCCGACCCGGCCGCGCCGAGCTTCGTGCAATACGTCAATACGCCGGAGGACATAGGCCCGGAGGGCCTGGCGTTCATCGCCGCGGAGGACAGCCCGACCGGCGCGCCGCTGCTGGCCGTCTCCCACGAGGAAAGCGGCACGACCACCCTGTTCGGGATCGCGCCGCTGACCGAGGCGGCGGTCTACGGGATCCAGGGCGCCGGCCACGTCTCGCCGCTGGCCGGGCAGACGGTGCGCACCGGCGGCATCGTCACGGCGGTGGACTCCAACGGCTTCTATCTGCAGGACTCCGACGGCGACGGCGACGCCGCCACCGCCGACGGGATCTTCGTGTTCACCGGTGACGCGCCGACGGTCGCGGCGGGCGACGCGGTCTCCGTCACCGGCGAGGTCACCGAGTTCTTCCCCGGCGGCCGCGGCACCGGCAACCTGTCGGTCACCCAGATCGCGTCGCCGGAGGTCGAGGTCCTGTCGTCCGGCAACCCGCTGCCCGCGGCGGTCGTGATCGGGCAGAGCGGCCGGGTGCCGCCGAACGAGATCGTCATCAGCAACGACGAGCTGCCGGTCGATCTGGGCGACGGTGCCGAGGCCGCGGCCAACACCTTCGACCCCGACGAGGACGGCATCGACTTCTACGAGAGCCTGGAGGGCATGCGGGTCACCGTCGAGGACCCGGCGGCGGTGTCGCCGACCAGCCGCTTCGACGAGACCTGGGTGCTGGCCAACCAGGGCGCGGATGCCGCGCCGGAGGGCGTGCTGAACGCGCGCGGCGGCATCGACATCGCCGCCGGCCCCGGCGGTTACGGCGACCTGAACCCCGAGCGGATCCAGCTCCAGTACGACGACGCGGTGCTGCCGGACGGCTTCGATCCGCCCGTCCTGACCACCGGGGATGTCCTGTCCGACGTGACCGGCGTGGTCGGCTACGCGTTCGGCAATTTCGAGGTCGTCGTCACCGAACCGTTCACGGTCGAGACGCCGAGCGCGATCGAGACCGAGGTGTCCGAGCTGGCGCCGGACGGGAACCGCCTGACGGTGGCCACCTACAACGTGCTCAACCTGGCCCCCGAAGACACCGCTCAGATCGAGAGCCTCGCCCGGCAGATCGTGACCAACCTGAATGCGCCGGACATCCTGGCCCTGCAGGAGATCCAGGACAACAGCGGCGAGACCGACGACGGCACGCTGGCCGCCGACCGGACGCTCCAGGCGCTGGTCGACGCCATCGCCGCCGCCGGCGGGCCGGGCTATGCCTTCGCCTCCGCGGTGGTCGACGAGGACGGCGAGACCGGCGGCGTGCCCGGCGGCAACATCCGCAATGCCTTCCTGTACAACCCGGGCCGCGTCGCCGCCGAGGAGATCGCGACGCTGGAGGTCCCGGAACTGACGGAGTTCGGGGTGACCAACCCCGACGCCTTCGCCGGCACGCGCGACCCGCTGCTCGGCCGCTTCACGTTCAATGGCGAAGAGGTGACGCTGATCAACAACCACCTGACCTCGCGCTTCGGCTCGACGCCGATCTTCGGCGCCGAACAGCCGTTCGTGCAGGCCGGCGAGCTGGAGCGCACGCTCGAGACGGGGGCGCTCAACGAGGTCGTCGACGCCCTGCTGGAGGCCGACCCCGGCGCCAACATCATCGTCCTGGGCGACCTGAACACCTTCGAGTTCACCGACGAGCTGACGCAGACCCTGCCGGGCGTCGGCAGCGAGCAGGTGCTGACCAACCTGATCAATGCCGCGCTGCCGGGCGACGAGGCCTATACCTTCATCTTCGACGGCAACTCTCAGGTGCTCGACCACATCTTCGTCACCGCCGGGCTGCTGGACACGGCGCGGGCGGACGTGGTCCACGTCAACACCGATTTCAGCGACCCGACCAGCGACCACGACCCGGTGCTGGCCGCCTTCACCCTCGGCGACACCGCGCAGGCGATGGCAGAGCCCGGGACGTTCGAGGAGAGCGCAGAGAGCGACCCGATCGTTGACGCCGCGATGCCGGACGCCGCGAGCCCGCTCGCGGAGGACCTGATGCTGAACGTCTGAGCCCCGGGCCGCACTTTACGGATGCCGCGCAGGGCCCGCGCCCTGCGCGGCATTCGGCGTTGATCCCACGGCGTTCCGCCGGCACGGCGCGGAGGTTGCTTCATGACCGAACACTTGTCAAAGGACCAGGAAACCCTGCTGGTTGCACTGGCACGCTTCCCGCGCGGCACCAACTGGTACAAGCTGGGGCGGGTCGTGCTTGGGCGCCTCGACAGTCCGGGATCATGGAATGACGACCTGCGCGGCCTGAAGGCCGGCGGTTACATCGTAGAACAGGACGTCGAGGGGGAGACCTTACCGCAGCTGGACCTGACGGAGAGCGGGAAGGCGCTTGCCCGGTCCTTGATCGACACGCGCCGGGAGTCGCGGGTCCGCGCGTCCTGAACGGTTCCACGGGAACCGATTACCCGTACCGGGCATTCTCACTGCAAAACCCGGCCTGCCACAGGCCGGCCCGAGCGGCCGCGGCGCATGCAGAGGACAGACCCGATGGACCGGCTCTCGATCGACGGCATCGAGGTGGGTGCCTATACGATACCCACCGACACCCACGAGGCCGACGGCACGCTGGCCTGGGATTCGACCACGCTGGTGGTGGTCCACCTCACCGTCGGCCACGTGCGCGCGCTCGGCTATACCTATGCCGACGCGGCGGCGGCGCACCTGATCGCCGGCAAGCTGGCCGGTCTGATCGACGGCTGCGACCCCATGCGGGTGGCTGCGGCGCATCGGAACATGGTCGCCGCGGTCCGCAACCTGGGCCGCCCGGGCCTGGCGGCGGCGGCGATCTCGGCCGTGGACACGGCGCTGTGGGACCTCAAGGCGCGCCTGCTGGACCTGCCGCTGTCGGTCCTGCTCGGCGAGGTGCACGATTCGGTCGCCGCGTATGGCAGCGGCGGCTTCACCACCTACGACGACCGGCAGCTGACCGGCCAGCTCGCCGGCTGGGTCGAACAGGGCATCCGCGACGTCAAGATGAAGGTCGGCGCCTTCCCCGAGGACGACGAGCGCCGCGTGCGCATCGCGCGCGACGCCGTCGGCCCGGAGGCCGGGCTCTACGTCGACGCCAACGGCGCCTATACGGTGAAACAGGCGCTGGCCTTCGCCGAGGCGTTTGCCGGGCAGGGCGTGACGTGGTTCGAGGAGCCGGTCTCCTCCGACGACCTGGCCGGCCTGCGGCTGATCCGCGACCGCGGCCCCGCCGGGATGGAGGTCGCCGCCGGGGAGTACGGCTACGACCCGGTCTACTTCCGGCGCATGCTGGAGGCGGGCGCGGTCGACGTGCTCCAGGCCGACGCCACCCGCTGCGGCGGCGTCACCGGGTTCATGACCGCCGACGCCCTGGCCGAGGCGCACGGCCGGCCGCTGTCCGCGCACACCGCGCCGTCGCTGCACGCGCACCTGTGCTGCGCGGCCCGCCGGGCGCGCAACGTCGAGTACTTCCACGACCACGCCCGCATCGAGGGCATGCTGTTCGACGGCGCCATCGCTCCGGTGCAGGGCCGGCTGGAACCGGACCGCTCGGCGCCCGGCCTGGGCCTGACCTTCAAGCGCCGCGATGCCGAGCGCTACGCCGTGTCGTGACCGCGCGGGCCGTCCCCACGGAACCCGGCCCGGCGGCGCGCCGTTGAGCGGGCATCGGGCGAGCCGTCGCGACGGCCCGTCCGACCCGAAATCGACAGGAGGACCGGACATGGTCGATGTCCGCACCGCCGGGCGCCGCCCCGAACAGCCGGCAGCCGACACCCCGATCGACCTGAACGAGGCGAACCGCGAGGAGCTGCGGGCGATCGACGGCATCGGCGAGGCCCGCGCCGACGCGATCGTGGCCTGGCGGGAGCGTCACGGCCGCTTCGCCAGCGTGGACGACCTCCAGCAGCTCGACCTGTTCCCGCCCGACGTGGTCGCCCAGGTGCGCGACAGCCTCAAGGTCTGACGGGCGGACGGTTCCCTGGCGCCGGCGCGACCGGGCGGACCGGCCGTGGTGCGCGCACATGTCGCCGGAGCGCTCCGGCGCCAAAACCCGGCATCTTGAGCTTCCCGCGCCGGTCTAGCACGACCCGCTGCTGTTGATGATCGTGGCCGTGGCGACCGGCTGGTTGCCAGTTGTGCAATAGGTGTAGGTGCCGCCGTTGTTTGCGTACAGCCGGAAGCAGAACGTCTGGGAACCGTAAGTGTAGCAAACCTCGTCATTGCCGTCGGTTCCGGCTTGTATGCCCCAGGTGCCGACGACGTGCGACGGGTCGACCGGGTCGTTCGGCCCTTGAGCGATCTCGAAGAGATCGCCGTCGCTTTCATGCACTTCCTGCCAGGTGTCGCTGCCGCCGATCTCGCTGCCGCAGACCAGGTTGCCCTCCAGCGTATTCTCAAGAGTTGTGGTGTCGGCTGGTTCGCCGATTCTATCGCCGCTACAGCTACCCTGTGCCAGAGCGCTACCCGCCAACAGCGCAGCAGCCACCATCGTGGGGACGAGCACACCCAGGATTCTGATCATTTCCCACCTTCCCGCAAGGCAATCTTCATTTTTTCTTCCAGCACCGAAGCGCATCCGCTCGGGCAGCGCGAGGATTGTCGGCCTTCGAGGGAAAAATCAAGCGGCGATCGGGCTTGGCTGCCACCTGCGGGCAGACTCGTCCGCGTCCTTATCGTGCATCGGAGGGCGTCCCCCTTCGCGACCGGGTGGTGCCGGGGCGGATCGTTCGGTCCGCCGACGCCCCGCTCCGCGGCATCCGGTCCGCAGCCGGATCGCCCCGACCGCCCTCTCCCAAACCCCGCGCAAGTCGATCCCACCAACCGCCGGTCCGGAACCCGATCGGCGGTCCGGTCGTTGAGCAGGCGGCCGTCTGCACCCGTGACAGTGCCCTCATGCCGCAGTGCCGGCCGACAACGACGGACCCGATGGAGACAGCCGTGACCGAGCAGAAGACCGCCCGAACCGGGACCACAGGCGACAACGCGGCGGAAAGCGCGGAGCACGAAAGGCGCAAAGTGCCGTTCCGCACGCCCGAGCCGCACAAGAGCGAGCCGCCGCCCGAGGGCGAGCGGGTCGAGCAGCCGCCCAAGGAACAGGGCCACCGGCACCGGCCGACGCCCGGCGGTGCCGGCTTTTCCGCCGGCTACGTCGGCACGCCCGTCAGCAACACCAACGAGGACAAGAGCCTGGTCAAGCCGAAGGACAGCCAGCGCTGACGGCCGAATGCACCGGCTGCCGCCCGTGCGGCAGCCGGTGTTCCGGCGGACCTCCTCACGCCCACCATCAAACAATCACTTGAATTCGACTTGGCCACGGCCGATGCTGCGCTGCGGTATGGGGCCCCGGTGCGGGCCCGGCGGCGCGGGCGGTCCGGCGTCATCCTTGCACGTCATCCTTTGCAAAGGTGCGACTCGATGTTTCGTGAGTACCCCCTGGAAGGCCAAAAGGGCCTCGTCGTCGGCATCGCCAACGAATCGAGCGTCGCCTGGGGCGCCGCACAGGCGTACAAGGAGCGCGGCGCCGAACTCGCCATCACCTACCTGAACAGCAAGGCGGAGCGGTACGTCCGCCCACTGGCCGAGCGGGTCGAGGCGCCGGTCATCATGCCGCTGGACGTGACCCAGCCGGGCCAGATCGAGGCGGTGTTCGACACCATCCGCGACGCCTGGGGCCGGCTCGACTTCGTGCTGCACTCGATCGCGTTCGCGCCGGGGAGCGACCTGCACGGCCGCGTCACCGACTGCTCGCTCGAAGGCTTCCAGACGGCCATGGACGTGTCGTGCCACTCGTTCATCCGCCTGGCCCGCGCCGCCGAGCCGCTGATGGAGAACGGCGGCTGCCTGACCACGATGACCTACATCGGCAGCCAGCGCGTCGTGCCGAACTACAACATGATGGGTCCGGTCAAGGCCGCACTGGAAAGCGTGGTGCGCTATCTGGCCGCCGAGCTCGGCCCGAAGCGCATCCGGGTGAACGCGGTGTCCCCCGGGCCGATCCAGACGCGCGCCGCCTCCGGCATTGCCGAGTTCGACCACCTGATGAAGGACGTGTTCCAGCGCGCGCCGGTCACCAAGCCCGTCTCGATCGAGGAGGTCGGCGCCGCCACGGCCGCCCTGGCCAGCGAGGCCGCCGCCACCATCACCGGCAGCATCATTTACGTCGACTCCGGCTTCAACATCATGGCGTGAGCCGCCGGCCCGCGCCGTTATCCGAACCCCGGCACCAGGGCAGGCCATGAACGACACGGACACGGTCGAGAACCGCATCTTCGACGAGATTGCCGTCGGCGACAGCGCAAAGCTCGACAGCACGCTGACCGAGGACGACGTCTCGGTGCTCGCCGCGCTGTGCGGCGACATGACGCCCAGCACCATCGACGAGGACGCCCGCGAGGGCATCCAGTCCCGCGTCATCCGCCACGGCATGTGGGGCAACACGCTGGTCGCCAAGGCCCTCGGCACCCGCCTGCCCGGTCCCGGCACCCTGCTCACGGGGCAGGACCTGCGCTTCGTCGGGCCGGTCGGCGCCGGCGACCACGTCACCGTGACGCTGACCGTGCGCGACAAGCGGGCCGCAACCCGGACCGTCGTGCTCGACTGCCGCGCCGTCAACCAGTTCGACCAGGCGGTCATCGAGGGCAGCGTCGAGGTGATCGCCCCGGCGTTCAAGATCCGCCGGCCGCGCGGCGAGCTGCCCAACCTGGAACTGCGCCGCAGCAGCGGCTTTGACCGCCTGATGACGAACGGGCGCGGCGGGGAGGCGGTGGCCACGGCGGTCGCCCATCCGTGCGACAATTCCTCGCTTTCCGCAGCGGTGGAGGCCGCCCATCGCGGTTTCATCGCGCCGATCCTGGTCGGCCCCGAGGAGCGCATCCGCGCGGTGGCGGACGACTACGAGATCGACCTCGGCGGGCTGGAGATCGACAGCACCGAGCACAGCCACCATTCCGCCGCCCGCGCCGTCGAGCTGGTGCGCAGCGGCCGCGCCGACCTGCTGATGAAGGGCAGCCTGCACACCGACGAGCTGATGGAGGCGGTGGTCAGCAAGGCCACCGGCCTGCGCACCGAGCGGCGCATCAGCCATGCCTTCATCATGGACGTGTCCACCTACGGCGACCTGCTGATCGTTACCGACGGCGCCATCAACATTGCGCCCGACCTGGCGGACAAGCGCGACATCTGCCAGAATGCCATCGATCTGGCGCACGCCCTGGGGATCGAGACCCCGAAGGTGGCGATCCTGTCGGCGGTGGAGACGGTGACCGAGCGCATCCCGTCCACCCTGGACGCCGCCAGTCTGTGCAAGATGGCCGACCGCGGCCAGATCACCGGCGGCCTGCTCGACGGGCCGCTGGCCTTCGACAACGCCATCAGCAAGGAGGCGGCGCGCATCAAGGGCATCAAGTCGCCGGTCGCCGGCCGGGCCAACATCCTGCTGGTGCCCGACCTGGAGGCCGGCAATATCCTGGCCAAGCAGGTCACCTTCATGGCGAAGGCGGACGCCGCCGGCGTGGTGCTGGGCGCGCGCGTGCCGATCATCCTGACCAGCCGCGCCGACAGCCAGCGCACCAAGCTGGCCTCGTGCGCCATCGCCGCAATCGTGGCGCGCTTCGCCCGGGAACGCCTGCCCAAGGTACCGAAGGGGCTGCCCCAATGAGCGACGCCGTCCTGGTCCTGAACGCCGGCTCGTCCAGCATCAAGGTCTCGGTGTTCCGCGTGGGCGACGGCACCCCGACGCTGCACCTCGACGGCCAGATCTCCGGCATCGGCAACCGGCCGCACTTCGTCGTGGAGGACGCCGACGGCAAGACCCTGGAGGACGCCGAATGGGAGTCCGGTGCCGGCCATGCCGCGGCGCTGGAGCGGCTGCTCGACTGGTTCTCCGGCCGCCCGTCGGCGGACGCCCTGGTCGCCGTCGGCCACCGGGTCGTCCACGGCGGGCCGGATCTGTCCGCGCCGGTCGTGATCGACCGCGACATTATCGATCGCCTGGAGGAATTCGTGCCGCTGGCGCCGCTGCACCAGCCGCACAACCTGGCCCCGATCCGCACCATCGCCGAGCAGCAGCCCGACCTGCCGCAGGTCGCCTGCTTCGACACCGCGTTCCACCGCGGCCACCCCGAGGTGGCGGACCGCTACGCCCTGCCGCCGGAGTACTACGACCGCGGCATCCGCCGCTACGGGTTCCACGGCCTGTCCTACGAGTACATCGCGCGGTCGCTGCCGCAGGTGGCGCCGGAGATCGCCGACGGCCGGGTCGTCGTCGCCCACCTGGGCAACGGGGCCAGCATGTGCGCGATCCGCGCCGGGCGCAGCGTGGAGACGACGATGGGCTTTACCGCCGTGGACGGCCTGCCCATGGGCACCCGCTGCGGGTCGCTGGACCCCGGCGTCGTGCTCCACTTCGTCCAGCAGCTCGGCATGGGCACGGCCCAGGTGGAGGAGCTGCTCTACAAGAAGTCCGGCCTGCTCGGCGTGTCCGGCATCAGCAACGACATGCGCGAGCTGCTGTCCAGCGACGACCCGCGCGCCCACCTGGCGCTGTCGCTGTACGTCTACCGCATCAACCAGGAGCTGGGCCGGCTGGCCGCCAGCCTGGGCGGGCTGGACGGCCTGGTGTTCACCGCCGGCATCGGCGAGAACGCCGCGCCGATCCGCGCCCGCGTCTGCGAAGGCGCCCGCTGGCTGGGCATCGACCTGGACGCGGCGGCCAACGAGGCCGGCGGCCCGCGGCTGACCACGCCGGACAGCCGCGTGTCCGCCTGGGTCGTGCCCACCGACGAGGAGCGCATGATCGCGCTGCACACGCTGGCGGCGATCGGCCGGCCCGCGCCGGAGTGAGCTCCTGCCCCGCCCGGTCGCTGCACAAGCGCATCGTCGCGCTGGTTTGTTAGCATGCTAACCTGATCGCGGAGCGCCGGCGCAGGGCGGGCGCCCGTGCGTTGGGGGCGTGCCGGCCCATGCCGTTCGATCAGGATCAGGTCTGTCTGCCGCGGCCGGAGGCGTTGCGCCTGCGCGAGCACCGCTGCCTGTTGCCGGCGGTGCCGGCGCTGCTGGTGTTCGCGTTGGCCGGCGGGCTGTTCGAGCTGCTCGCCTTCGATCTGGCCGGGGCCGCGGCGCTGGTGCGGGCGCACCTGCCCGAGCCCGGCACTTCCGACGCGGCCTTCCTGCTGCGCGAGGGCGAGGCGCGCATGTTCTGGAGCGTGTCGGCGCTGGTCTACCTCGCGGTCGGCCTGGCTGGCGCCGCGGCTTGCGCCGACGTGGCCTGGCAGTCGGTGCGCGGCCGCTGCCTGGCCGGCTTCGCCGCCGTCGGCATGGTGCTGGCGGCGGCCAGCGCCGCGCAGATTATTGCCGCCGGCCACGGGGGGTGGGCGCTGGCCGGCATCTATACGTTCACGCGGGACAGCCTGCACGCCGCGGGCGTGCTCTCGCCGGACGGGCTCGCGGCGGTCCGCTGGGTGCTGGGCGTGATCAACGGGTTCAGCACGCTGGTGCCGGTGGTGGCGTTGATCGCCGGCTGCACGATCCTGGCGCCGCCCTCCCCCGGCGCGGCGCGCCGTCCCGACGACGTGGCCCGCCAGATGCGGCTGCTGCGCGAGCTGCTCAACGCGGCCTCGGCGATCATGGTGGTCGGCGTGCTGCACATGATGTCGTGGCTGCGCTGGCCCGCCGCCCTGGTCGAGGACGCGGGCGTGCGCGAGGCCGTGAACAAGCTGGCCCTGGCCGTGACGTTCTATTGGGGCACCACGTTCTCGCTGATGATCGCGGCGTTCTACATCCCCGCCGCGGTCTGGCTGAGCCGCCGCGGCGAGGCGGCGATCCGCGCGGCCGCCCGCGAGAAGCCGGATCTGGACTGCGACAAGTGGCTGCGCGAGCGCGGCCTGTCGGTCATGCCGGCGCGCCAGCTCCCGCAACTCTTCGTCATGCTCGCCCCCCTGCTGGCCGGCCCCCTGGGCAGCGCCATCACCGGCTTCGCCGGCGGCTTCGGCGGCTGACCGGCCGGTTGTCGGGGCCGGTTGTGCGGGTCGGTCCGCGAAACCGACCTTTGTATAGCCTTAAAAGTAAACAAATTCTTGACGGCGCCTGCATACTGCCGTCTGATAGATTGCAATCTATTTCCAACCAAAGTGGTTTCAGCGGCGAGACGCGTCGGAGGCGGAAGGCGGGAATGGGTGTCGATGCAATCCTGGGATGGTTTGGCGGGCAGCGGGACGCGGCTCGCGGCGTCAGGGGACACCGGCATCGGGACGGATCCGCGGGTCCGCCCGCCGGCGGTCGCCCGCTGGCCATCGCGCTGGAGCCGCGCTACATGTACGATGCCGCCGGCGTCGCCGCGGGCGGGGAGGCCGCCGCCGACGCCGCCGCGCAGCAGGCCGCCGACTCCGCCATGGGCGAGGACGGGGCGCTCAACCAGGACCAGCAGGACCGGCAGCAGGCCGACGACGAGGCCCTGGCGCAGGCCCTGGCCGACGCCGCGCCGCCGGCCGACCGGACGGAGGTCGTGTTCGTCGACACCTCGGTAGCGGACTGGCAGACCCTGGCCGCCGGCGTCGGCGACGGGGCGGAGGTGGTGCTGCTGGACGCCGACAGCCCGGCGCTCGCGCAGATCGCCGCGGCGCTGGACGGGCGGACCGGGGTGGAGGCGATCCACATCGTGAGCCACGGCGACACTGGCGCGCTGACCTTCGGCAGCGGCACGGTGGATGCCGGCAACCTTGGAGCGTTCTCGGACGAGCTGGGCCGGATCGGCGCCGCGCTGTCGGAGACGGGGGATATTCTTCTCTATGGCTGCTATGTCGGTGCCGAGGGCGAAGGACAGGCGTTTATCGATGCTCTCGCGAGCGCGACCGATGCCGACGTCGCGGCGTCGGACGATCTGACGGGGGCCGAAAGCCTTGGGGGCGACTGGGATCTCGAGGTTGAGATACGGCATGTCGAACGATCTGCGGTCTTGGCCGCGATAAGTGAGAGCGACTTCAGCAACACACTTGCTTTGACCCTTGAAAGTAGCACCCAGGTTGTCTTCGACGACACCACGGAATACGTTGGAAACAACAGCGTTCTGCGTCTCGCAGACGGCGGTTACATGGCGTTCTATAGTGGTGGTCCAACGGATGCCTTCTTATTCGATGCCAATGGTGTAAAGAAGGCAGCTGAATTCACTGGCACTGACTACATAAGTACAGAAAATAGTGGTTACGACATCGCACCACTGGACAGTGGTGCGTACGCCTTGACCTGGACAGAAAAAGTCTCGGGGAGCAATGTCGGCGTTCTCTTCCGCGTTCTGGACTCGAATTTCAACGTTATTGTCGATACGACTCGGGTGGAGGAGGTTACGTCCGGCACGCAGCAATTACCAAGGATCGTCAGCCTTGGAACAAGCGGTGGGGAGGACCGTTTTGTCATAACTTTCAACCAACAAAGCGTCACTCAGAAAGGTGTTTTCCGTATATATGATTTCGACGGAACGAACGTGACGGCCGTTACCGGGGAAACAGACTTTCCGACATCCAATGGCGGAATGACCCAGAACAGAGATGCGCTGGGGGCGATGGGCAACGGTGATTTCGTCGTCGTCCATCGCACGGGTGCCGACCAGGTCTTCAAGGCCGACGTCATTTCCGGTGACGGCACTACGATCCATCAAGGTATCGAGCTGTCGCCTTCGGTCGACTCCAGCGGAGCGCCGATCGCAAAAGTGACCGGGTTCGGAAACGGTAGTTTCGCGGCGGTTATTCAGGTCGAGCCGACCGACACCGCCTCGCGAAAGGACGTGCTCGTTTTTGTCAACGATAGCGGTACCCTGGTCAACACGGTCGATATCGCCACAGTTGGAAACAGTAACAGCAGTCCCACCATTTCGGTGACACAAGACGGGAACTTGCTTCTATCCTATAACATATCAACAGATGGGGATAATGTGAATGATACGTTACTTTATGCGGTTTACGACCAGAGCGGCAATGTAGTCCAAGCACCGTCATCGGACATCTTTGTCGCGGGCGACTCTTCGTATCCCGATTTCCTCGGCGGCGCGCACGCGCAACCCGACGGGAAAATTATCGCATATTACGACAACTGGAACGAAGACACTTTTGAGACCGACAGCTTCTTTAGGATTTACACGGATCAACCACCAAACACGGCACCAACGATCGCATTGTCCGGCACGCAGGCGAACTTCACCGAAGACGGCGGTGCGGTGACGGTCGACGGCGCGCTGACGCTCGACGATCCGGAGAACGACAGCATCACAGGTGCGACCGTTTCGATCACCTCGAACTTCCAGGCCGGCGACGTGCTCGCCGTCACCGTCGGTGCGACCGGCATCACCCAGTCGTACGATGCCGGAACCGGCATGCTGACGCTGAGCGGGACGACGACGGAAGCGAACTACCAGTCGGTTCTGCAGTCGCTGACCTTCAACAACACCGGCGACGACCCGTCGACCGCGACCCGCACGATCACCTACAGCGTCACTGACTCGGGCTCGAGCTCGCCCGGCACGGCGACGCAGGGGGTGACGGTCACCGCCGTCAACGACGCGCCGACGGCGACCGGGACCATCAGTTCGACCGCGCTGAACGACAATGCCGGCGCGCAGGCGATCTTCGGCAGCGTCGTGGTCGGCGACGTGGATTCCGGTGAGACCGATCTGACGGTGGAGATCCGGCTGTCCAACGCGGCGGCCGGGACGATCGCCGGCGGCGGGTTCACCGACGTCGGCGGCGGGGTCTACCGGCTGACCGGGCAGACCGCCGCCTCGGCCAACACCGCCCTCGACAGCGTGACCTTCACCCCGGCGAACAACACCGGCCCCAGCGGCACCTTCCAGACCGGCTTCACCGTCGCGGTGGACGACCAGACGGCCGCGGAGGTGACCCACCACGCCGGCACGGTTACGGTCACCCGGATCAACGACGCGCCGACGATCAACACCGGCTCCGTCGCGCTGACCGGCATCGACGAGAACACCACCTCCGGCGGCACCCTGATCTCGGCCCTGCTCGCCGACCGCGGCTACGGCGACGTCGACACCGGCGCCCAGAGCGGCATCGCCGTCACCGCCGCCACCGGCAACGGCACCTGGCAGT